>Ga0209379_10000043_pt1 | contig 216890 bp, 196 predicted proteins | sample tdDd001_FD_187124 | JGI IMG/M metagenome (GOLD analysis project Ga0209379, IMG submission 187124) | Marine sediment microbial communities from the Atlantic coast under amendment with organic carbon and nitrate - tdDd00.1 (SPAdes)... | ecosystem: Environmental > Aquatic > Marine > Coastal >...
AGAAACGAGAAACGAGAAACGAGAAACGAGAAACGAGAAACGAGAAACGAGAAACGAGAAACGAGAAACGAGAAACGAGAAACGAGAAACGAGAAACGAGAAACGAGAAAATCTTGGAGGGTTGACACACTGTGTCAACCCTTTTCTTTTAAATTCAGATAATTAAACTTAAATATCAGCCAGCACTGCCTGCAGTTTTCGACTCTCTCGTCACAAGATCCTCTCGAAGGACGAAGTCCGGTCTCGATTCTCGGAGCGCAGCGTTCTAGCATCTCGCAGGACGGAGTCCTGTCTCGATTCTCGGAGCGCAGCGTTCTAGATTCTCGCAGGACGAAGTCCGCGCTCGCTCACATTTTTTCTCACCTGGATCTTTACTGTATAAAGAAACAGTATATACTGTTTTCTTATACAGTATTGTTCATTTAAACAGGTACATAAAATGCTGGCTCATCTAAGTGTTAATAATTTCGCAATTGTTAAGTCTCTACAGCTAGAGCTATCCAAAGGAATGACAACCATCACTGGCGAAACGGGCGCAGGTAAGTCCATCGCTATCGACGCTCTCGGCCTATGTTTAGGTGGGCGCGCAGAAGCCAGCATGGTACGTCAGGGAGAAGAGAAAACGGAAGTCAGTGCCGCTTTCTCCCTAGAGAACAATATCAACGCAACTCGCTGGCTTGAAGATAACGACCTACTGGACGGCAGTGACTGTATTTTACGCCGTATCATCAGTAAAGAAGGTCGTTCTCGCGCATTCATCAATGGCAGCCCTGTCCCTCTTTCACAACTTAAATCTTTGGGCCAGCTATTGATTAACATCCATGGTCAGCATGCTCACCATCAGCTGATGAAAAGCGAATACCAGATGGCGATGCTCGATCAGTATGCCGGTCACTCAGCGCTGCTAAAAAGCACTCGTAACGCATACCAGTCATGGCGACAAGCGGACAACAACCTTAAACAGCTGAAAGAAAACAGTGCAGCGAATCAGGCTCAGAAACAGCTGTTGGAATACCAGATCAAAGAACTGAATGAACTCTCTCTGGGCGAGGACGAATATGAACAACTCGAACAAGAACATAAACGCCTGTCCAACAGCGGCGAACTTGCCTCCACCTGCCAGCAGGCTATCGAACTTATATACGAAGGTGAAGAAGTTAACGCGCTTGGTATTCTGCAATCAGCCAATCACTCCCTGATCCAACTGGCTGAGCTGGATGAAAAACTGGCTGAACTGCCAAACATGATTGCAGAAGCCATAATCCAACTGGAAGAAGCCAACGGTGAGCTGCGCAACTACCTTGACTGTATTGACGTAGATCCAGGTCGTATGGCTTTTGTTGAAGAACGCTTTTCTAAAGTGATGTCGATGGCTCGCAAGCATCATGTGTTACCGGATGAGCTGTACGCACATCATCAAGACCTGCTGGGTCAGATTGACGCTTTGGACTGCTCCGACGAACGTCTGGAAGAGCTAGAGCAAGAAGTGAATGATAAATACCAGAAATTCCTAACAACGTCAGAAAAACTAAATAAATCGCGTAACCGCTACGCCAAGGAGCTGAATAAGCTAATCACGGCGAGTATGCATGAGCTAAGTATGGAGAAAGCACAGTTCCGTATCGAAGTCAGCAACGAAGGTAACCATCCGTCACCGCTAGGTATGGACAGCGTATGCTTTGTCGTTTCGACGAACCCGGGTCAAGCAATGCAGCCAATTGCTAAAGTAGCATCTGGTGGTGAGCTTTCACGTATCTCACTCGCTATTCAGGTTATCACGGCGCAGAAAGTTGATACTCCTAGCCTGATCTTCGATGAAGTCGATGTAGGTATCAGTGGACCAACAGCCGCTGTAGTCGGAAAGATGCTGCGTAAACTCGGTGAATCTACTCAGGTTATGTGTGTGACTCACCTACCCCAGGTAGCGGGTTGTGGCCACCAACAACTGTTCGTCGCGAAACAGACTAAAGCGGGTAAAACAGAAACACAGATGCGTCGCTTGGATAACGAGCAGCGTGTATCAGAACTTGCTCGCCTGCTCGGCGGAAGTGAGATTACCGACTCAACTCTTGCCAATGCCAAAGAACTACTTATTGCTGCTTAACGTCGCAACCTTGGAGCCAAAACAGTCTTTAATTGATAAATTTTGGCTCTAGTTTGCAACCAAATTCAAAAATCATGGTCTGAAACAATTCAAAATGCTTACAGCTTTTTACTTTGGCGCTTAGCTTGTTTATTATCGGCTGAGTTTGAATGTTATCAGTTACAAGAATATTAAGTATGCAATTTAAAAAGTGGCTTATCGCTGTACCACTCGCTATGACAATGCTGACAGGCTGCTCTCTACTGGAAAAGCTTGTTTACCGCATTGACATCAATCAGGGCAACTACGTAGAGCAAAGCGCAGTTGAACAGCTTAAGTTTGGCATGACCAAAGAACAAGTACGCTACGTAATGGGTTCACCAATGCTGGTTGAAAACGGCTACCCGGATACTTGGTACTACATCTATCATCACACTGAAGGTCACAACGACTCAGTGCAGAAGAATCTTATTGTCAACTTCAATGGCAACGGCCAGCTCGTTGACGTTACAGGCGACTTTAACGCCAGCAGCGATTTCTTCGAAAGCATTAACTAACGAGAAGCGAGAAGCGAGAAGCGAGAAGCGAGAAGCGAGAAGCGAGAAGCGAGAAGCGAGAAGCGAGAAGCGAGAAGCGAGAAGCGAGAAGCGAGAAGCGAGAAGCGAGAAGCGAGAAAATTTTGGAAGGTTGACGCTAAGGCGTCAACCTTTTTTCTGTATTTTAGACGTAAGTTCCCAACAAAAAGCTCTGGTTCAGATACCTACCCAGCAGCTGTAACGCGCACCTCTCGAAGGACGGAGTCCGGTCTCGATTCTCGGAGCGCAGCATTCTAATTTCTCGACTCTCGTAGCGAAGCGTTCTAACATCTCGCAGGGCGAAGTCCGCTCTCCTAACCTTACCTACCCTTCTTTCCTCAACGGATTTTTCTTTCCACCCGTAACAGGATCCGCATTACCAGCGGCTTTAGCCTGCTCTGCTCTTTTACGACGAATCTCTTTTGGATCGGCTAACAACGGGCGATAAATCTCAATACGGTCTTTATCATGCACGGTCGCATCAAGTTTAACGTTACGGCTGAACACGCCAACCTTGTTCTTCTTAAGGTCGATCTCAGGATAAAGCTCCAGCACACCAGACTGCACAATAATCTCTTCAACCGTCATGGTTTTATTAACCACCAGCGTAAATACACGCTGTTCCTGAGGCAGCGCAAACACCACCTCAACATGAATCATGTCTGACTCAATACTCATAAGCTACGTAAACCTGTTTTGCACGCTTGGTAAATGCGTTGACCATATTATTAGTCAGCTCGTTGAACACTTTGCCAAACGCCATTTCAATCATCTTGCTTGAAAACTCAAATTCCAGCTTTAGCTCAACCTTACACGCCTGGTCATCTAATGGGGTAAAGAACCAACCGCCTTTCAGCGTCTTAAATGGACCATCAACCAAATTCATGATGATCGCCTCGCCATTAACTAACTCATTCGAAGTCGTGAACGTTTTACTAATCCCTGCCTTTGCTACATCAACAGAAGCGACCATCGCGTCTGAGCTCGATTCAATCACACGTGAACCCGAACACCCAGGTAAGAACTCTGGGTAGCTCGCAACATCGTTCACCAGATTGAACATCTGTTCTGCACTAAACGATACCAACGCAGAACGGCTGACTTGCTTCATATTGACTCCTCATAACATCCGCCTGAACCTCAAGCATGATGCAATTTTACTTTTATTTGCACTAAGCGCAAATAAAGGGATTTCCTAAGTGAAAACCTAGCCGTATAATGCAGCCATTATGGCAAAGAAAAAATCTAAACAAAAAGCGGGTAGCAATACCATCGCTGTCAACAAGAAAGCTCGCCACGAATATTTTATCGACGATGAAATTGAAGCCGGCATGGAGCTACAAGGCTGGGAAGTTAAGTCACTTCGTCAGGGCAAAGCTAACATCGCAGAAAGCTACGTCTTTATGCGTGACGGTGAAGCCTTTGTCAGTGGCATGACCATTACTCCATTAAACCAGGCATCAACACACGTCGTTGCTAACCCGACACGTGTACGTAAATTGCTGCTGAGTCGTCGCGAACTCGACAACCTACTTGGTCGAATCAACCGTGAAGGTATGACACTGGCTGCGCTATCTCTTTACTGGTCGCGCTCTTGGGTCAAGATGAAAATCGGTGTCGCCAAAGGTAAGAAACTGCACGACAAACGTACTGATCTTAAAGAAAAAGATTGGGCTCGTGAAAAAGCACGAGTTATGAAGAGCTCACTGCGCTAATATTGAGCACTTAAACGCACAAGTCTAGACAGGTTATACTTTTCTGGTACTATGCGAAGAACACTTTGGGGCTGATTTAGGATTCGACAGGAATTTTGCAGTCTGAGGTGCATGCCGTGGGGCGGTTGGCCACGTAAAAAGCCGCAAAAAAATAGTCGCAAACGACGAAAACTACGCACTAGCAGCTTAATAACCTGCTCAGAGCTCTCTCGCCCTAGCTTCCGCACGTAAGACGGGGACCAACGAGAGATCAAACCCAAACGCGCTAGCCCGGATTCTCCCGCCTGAGAGATGAACGGCGAATTATAATTCAGGATAGTCATTTACTAGCGTGTCGGTTCGCAGGTACTTGGTGAATTTAAAGATCGACTAAGCATGTAGTACCAATGATGAATGGTTTTTGGACGCGGGTTCAACTCCCGCCAGCTCCACCAAACGTTTGGAAAGGGCTATAACTCTCTGAGTTATAGCCCTTTTTGTATTTATGCATATCGGTCTAGTGTGATGTGTTACGAATCTTTATCGGCCTCAACTAAAACTCATAACCTATGCCAGCATAAGTCGTCATAGTTGAACTTGATGAGTTAACTGATGCACCAGCTTTAGCGGTTACATGCTCGTTGAAGCGCTCTCCCATACCAAATGCGACAGCATCTGAATTTCCGTGATGCCCTACTCCGACTGAAACCATCACGCTTCCTACATTGTACGGTTCCGTTAAGCCATTCATCGCAGCCGCGCTTGCGTATGCTCCGTTTACCTCTTGCGCCATACGCTGATAATCTTTTTGTAAGCTATTAATTTGCGAAGAATTTGACTCAATTTTGGCTTCATCAGACTCAACTGACTGGCTAGCTGAACTTATTTGCCTGAATCTGTGTGTAATTTTGATGAACCTTCACGTTAAGTTGGCTCAGTTGTTGGTCCAAAGCACCATTACTTGTGGCTGCATTATCCATTGTTCATCAAACCACTCCTTTAAGTCGATGAGTATTATAATCAACAATCGCCAACAATAAACGAGTGATCGAGTTTGTTAACTTCCCACTGTTTCAGATGCCTAACTCATTACCAATGATTGCATTATTTGTATGAGGTATTTGTGGTAAACCACGTTAAAATTAACGATAAAACAAGTAACCAAGTCAGCCTATTTTATGAACAAAACACATAAACTTTTCATCATTGAAGATGACCCCAAGCTTCGTGAGATGCTTTGCGAATACTTCGTTGCTAATGATTTTGATGTCACCAGTTTTAAAGACAGTGAAGGGGTTGTCTCCGCAGTGGTCGAACAGCAACCTGATCTTGTGATTCTGGATCTGATGTTGCCGGGAGATGATGGTCTGACAATTTGTAGACAGATCAGAAGCGATTATCCAGGTAAAGTGTTGATGCTAACCGCAAGTGACGATGACTTTGACCATGTCGCTGCATTAGAGATAGGTGCTGATGACTTTGTAAACAAGCCAATTAAACCTAGAGTGTTACTCGCCAGAATAAGAATGCTGCTGCGTAGAGGGAATAGCGTTGAAACAGAGCAAGGCAGGCAAACTAAATCGAGCGTTTTGACGTTCGGCCAACTGTCTCTCCACCCTCAACGAAAAGTGTGTGAGCTGGCTGGTGAGGTAGTAACCACTACCGATAGCGAGTTTGACCTGCTGTGGCTATTGGCAAATTCGCCCGATCAGGTACTTTCCAGAGATGCTCTTACCAAAGCTCTTAGAGGTATCGAGTATGACGGGCTCGACAGAACAGTCGATAACAAGATTGTCAGTCTGAGGAAAAAGCTAGGCGACAATTCATCAGCTCCTCAGCGTATCATCACAGTGCGCGGCAAAGGCTATCTTTTTGTGCCAGATAGTTGGTAACTGCATTTTGAATAGAGGACCCTATGCGTCGGATATATTTAGAGTCATTTGCTGGGCTGTTAATACTTTTTGCCTTAAGCATGTACGCTTATCAGGTAATCGTCTTAGAGATGAATCCCGATTACGAGTATTTGCTTGAAGAACACAAAGGCGCTGCAGTGCGAAATCTGCTTACTGAACTCTCATTTTATGAGGGTCATGAACGTACTATGGACAGACTCAATGAGTTTGTCTCACACACGGCACAAACACTGGAAACCGTTAACTATGTAGACTTACCCGCTTCAGTTAAAGCTTACTTTGATTCTGAACATCGTGAACATGCGAATACCTTTTATGATGCAGACCGTCATTTATGGATGAGATTGAGTGATCACAGCATTTTCTATCATATCCACGATGATGAAGCGACAGAGCTAAGACAAGCCATCGCTATGGACGATAATTTTCTTTGGGGTTTTATTGTGGCAGGCTTCTTCTGCTACTCCGGAGCATTGATTTGGTTTCTAAACCGTCGCGTCAGGAAGCTGGAAAGAGCAACGTTGAGATTTGCTGAAGGTGACTTATCAGCCAGAGCCCCAGAGGCCAGCAAAGACCGAGTCGGTGAGTTAAACAAATGCTTTAACCACATGGCGAACAAGATTTCCAATCTTATCACCAGCAACCGCTCATTGACCAATGCCGTCGCCCATGATCTGCGCACGCCAATATTCAGAATTCAGTGGCAAGCAGAAATTCTTCAGGATGAAGAGCTTAGCGATAAGCAACGCAGTAAGATTGCCAGTATCATTGAAGATACAGAAGAGATGGAGCAAATGGTCAATGAACTGCTTCATTTCGCTAAACTAGAGCGACCCGAAACGATAATTGACAGGAACTCATTCGATCTCAACCAAGAGCTGAAAAACCTGATCAATCAACGTAGCGATAACGTCTCTTTGGAGCTAAACCTCCCTGATGGTGATTGCGTAATTACCGCTGACCAGTCACTCGTAAAACGAGCCGTATCCAATTTACTGTCTAATGCCGCTCGCTATGCACAATCAAAAATTGCCATATCAACACTATGTTCTGATAACAGCATATCGATTGTGATAGAAGATGATGGTCAAGGCATTGAACAAATACACTGGCCGTATATTTTCGACGCCTTCTACAGTGCGGATCCATCGAGACACAAAGCCAGTTCAGGCTCAGGGTTCGGACTTGCTATCGTAAAGACCATTGCAGAGAAACATCATGGACAGGCGAAAGTGGAAACCAGCCTACTTGGCGGCGCCAAATTTACGCTGACGTTACCTAAAAACGCCACGGGCACTGACATTCGCTGACAAAACAGGGACAAACGGACGATATTGTCCGTTTTGTCACCACGCTATTGTGTTGTAACCCACTTAATACAACACAAGGCTTCAACATGAAAAAGTGTCTTCTTTTACTCCTTCCCGTTCTCGTTTCTGCCACCGCAGCTCACGCAGCAAGTGATACCTATATCCGAAATGGTAATATCTACACCAAACAGGACTCATGGATTGCCGAAATTGGTGGTGCCGGTGCTTCAGATCTATTCAAAGGCCAGAACAAAAATGCCTCAATGCTGTTTAACTTCGGCTACCACGCTGAAGATTACAACGTTGATTTTAATTCGATAAACTATCGCTTCTATGGTAACAACGACGATGTGCTGAATTTAAGTGTTTATCTAGGCTCTTCAGGAATAAAACACGATCAGGGTGATGCGACCATTCTTAAAGGTATGGATGAACGAGAGCTCAGTGCGGATCTTGGCTTGAACGCGGATTTCCATCTTGCACAAGGTACGATTTCAACTTACTTCCAGCATGATATTTCAGGCGCTTATGATGGTTATGTCGCCAGCACTAAATACTTCTACCCTATTCAACTAGAGAAGCTATCCATTGTTCCTTATGCAGGATTAAGCTACCAAAATGCGGAGTACGTTGATTACTACTTTGGTGTCCAGGACAAAGAGCAAACTGCATCACGCAAAGCCTATAAAGGTCAGGGCGACGTTTCCTATCAGCTGGGCTACAAACTCATCATGCCTATAGCAAAAAACTGGGATATTACACAAACTGCGGCTTATACGCGCCTGGGAAGCAATGTTGCTGACTCACCTTTGGTCGACAACGCAAACCAGTGGCTAGTGGGCGCGACGGTGTCATTTAGTTTCTAAATTCTATTTCTCGCCCAAGAAAACCGCTTGGGCTCATTAATTTAACAATAAATACATTATATTATTTATAATTAGTTATATATAAATTAATAATAAAAACCATTAATAAATTATATAAATACAGCACCTTTTAAAAATCGGTGGATATTTATATGTTTAAGGCACGAATTCCTTTATTTACTACGAGATATTTCAGGCTGGGAAAATTTTATATTTTTGCCATTATAACCATGAGTTCTGTGCTGTTAGGATGTAACGATGGATCAAATTCAAACACTCGAAATACTGACACGAATAACAGTAAAGGCTCGGTCACGCCACCTTCTAACGGGCAACAAAATCATCTTATTGCTCAGTTCACACGTAAACCACCAGCGCAATCCATACCAAATGTTAAACAAATTTATCAAGAGATCCCTGGACGACCATTTGAACTAAAAATATTCAGAGTATTATCCAATACTCACGTAGAGGATGTGACACAGCAGGTTACTTGGCACTCAGAAACGGCCGACTGTCTAGAAAACACCTGTTATGAGGTAAAAGGTGGCGACATTATTGCCAAAGAAGAACTGCGGACATTTCAGTTAGTCGCTGAATATGATGGCCTAAAAACCCCAACTGTCACTTTCGAGTCCTTAGCGTTTCTAACACCTTGTGAGAATGATACGAGTAATCGAGACAATTGTCTTCACATTGTCCAAGATAGTAGTGGCTCAGCAACCGACAAACAGTTTACAGAACCGCCACGTGTCGGAGTCATGGAAACACTTGGCTATAAAGCTGACTCATCCTACTTTAATACTGGCTACACATTCAAATCGTACTCGGTATTTAAGAGTATAACAGGTTCCTCTAACGCATTTCCTCTGATGCTGAACAGTGGCTTTGATAGCAACTCTAAAGCGGTTACTGCTGGCTCTCAAGGGCAATATGCACGTTACTGTCGAGATCTAGCCGAGATTAAGTTTAATGGCAGAAGTAACTGGCGCAGAGCCACTCTGCAGGAAATGCTAGATCTATCTAATCAAGATGTTGTGGGCGTATACGGTTGGCCGGACACGCTTTATGCCACATCAACAATAGAAGACAAATATAGTCGAAAACTTAACACCATCGTATTGAGAGATGGTTTAACGTTATCGGCATATGAGAATGAAGCTCAATTAGCGACCTGTGTGTCCCCGAGCATCTAATTTTCGTTAAAAAATAAAACGGGGGCAGGGAAGCCCCCGAAAAGATAGGAAATTAAGAGCAAATACCTAAATAAATCTATCAGTGGACGTTGTTGTGGTTAGGGGCACCTCAACCAGTTTCACTTATAGTTGCACCTTTATTTAGGCTGATTGTATATAAGCACACTTTTCACCGATTGGTGCATTAATAATATTTAAATAATTTATTATTTTGATAAGAAAATAGGACATTAATTAATTAGAATTAAATTAATTGCCATAAAGAACACACCTGAAATAATTCGCAGCACTAAGAAACTCATCGTATAACAGTACGATATGAAGGGAGGCTGGCGTGGGTTCTGTATCTGGCAAACAAGAATTTAAAGACAACGTCTATGTGGCAGCACGAAAGAGAGTATCCTATATTTTTGACGATTTTGAGCATTTCTACATTTCACTGTCAGGTGGTAAAGATTCCGCTGTGTTATTAAATCTAGCGATAGAGGAAGGCGAAAGACGAGGACGCCTGCCTCTAGACGTTCTGATTATCGACTTTGAAGCACAATTTGAGCAGACTGAAAAGTTTCTAAAACGCTTAGTATCTAGCGGTAAGATTAATGTCTATTGGGTCTGCCTTCCTATTAGCCTGCGCAACGCAGTTTCTCAATTTCAACCCAAATGGATGTGTTGGGATCCAACAGAAAAACACCGCTGGGTAAGATCAATACCCGAAGTCAAAGGCGTCATCAGCAAAGCAGAGCAACTACCGTTTTTCAAAGTCGGCGTAGAATTCGAAGACTTTGTCTGTCAATTTGCTAGCTGGTATCAGCAACAGAAAAAAACTCAAGTTGCAGTCTTAATCGGGATCCGCGCCGATGAATCACTCAATCGATATAAAACGATCAGAAACAAAAAGAAACTTAAATACAAATCTCTGCCTTGGACGACAAAAATGCTTGATGACGTCTACATGGCTTACCCTATTTACGACTGGAAAACCAAAGACATCTGGATTGCGAACGCAAGATATGGATGGGATTACAATCGTATTTATGATTTGATGCATCAAGCTGGCGTTAAGCTCAGTTTGCAAAGGCTATGCCAGCCGTTTGGCGATGAACAACGAAAAGGATTATGGCTCTATCGCATTCTAGAACCCCATACTTGGCAAAAGCTTGTTGACCGCGTTGAGGGTTGCAACTTTGGCGCGAGGTACACCAAAGAGCAAGGGAGAATACTTGGCTACTATCGATTCAAGTTACCCGAAGGGTTTACCTATCGTCAGTATAGTAAGTACTTGTTAAACACCATGCCCCCCAAGCTATCACTTCATTACAGACAACGTATATTTAAATTTCTCTTATGGTGGAAAAACAACGGACCAGCCAGGGGAGTGACCAATATTCCCGATTATGCAGACTCAAAGCTGGAGGCAAGCAAAAAAGTCCCCAGTTGGCGAAGAATATGTAAGGTTCTGGTCAAAAATGATTATTGCTGTCGAGGACTATCATTCAGCTACAACAAATCTGACGGACGAGCCATTGGCGATCTTAACAAGAGCTAGGAGGCTCTTTCATGAATATTCTTATTGAAACACCCGAGCAACTATTGAAATCGCTCGTCGATAGCCGTAAACAAAGTGCCAGCGCAACCCCATCAACCAAGGATCTAGAATGCTTAGTCAGCAGCTACAATTTGGTTACCGATCTGCTCATGCAGTTATTTCCTTCGTTGCCGCCGATTTGTACCACCAAGCTTTTGCCGCTTGATGCTATTAACGCTAACGACTACAACCCAAACAAAATGGGGAAACCAGAAAGCCGGCTTTTGCAGCACTCTATAGAGCAAGATGGCTTAACACTGCCAGTTCTTGTTAACCAAGTAAACGGTGATGAAGGCTACACACTGATCGATGGGTTCCATCGCTATGAACTTCTCAAGTCCAAACCACACCTTCAGCCTTTGTCGGGATATATTCCTGCCCTTATCCTCAATAAAACTCGCAGTAAAGCTATTGCCACTTCGGTCAGGCACAATATAGCTCGTGGAGTCCATCAAGTAGAGTTGACCGCAGATATGGTCATCATGTTGAAACAGCTCAATTGGAGTAATAATCAGATCGGCTTGGAACTTGGGATGGATAGAGATGAAGTATTACGCATGCAGCAAATTACCGGTTTGGCGCAAATATTTTTAGGTGAAGACTTTTCAAAATCTTGGGAATAACTCGAATGTAAGTGTAATTATTTACAGATTAATTACATCTCCATAATTAGCTTCCGCTGATACTTTCTTTTAGTCGACAACACAGTCGATATAAATAAGTTAACGCTCAAATCTTAACTGAGAAGTATCTAGGAGTTCAATTATGAATTTTTTTAACAATCCTGAAAGACAACCCTCTATTGTAGGTGGTGCTTGTATTATTACCTGCGTCTGTGTAGGTGCCGGTATGCTTGGGCTTCCAACGGCTGGCTCTGGTGGGTGGTTTATTTGGTCCTCGATTGCCATGATAGCGACTATGATTATTATGACCGCGAGTGGATGCTTACTATTGGAAGCTTATAAATCGTATCCATATAGGTCTTCATTTAGTACAGTCACTCGTGATCTACTTGGTCCAAAGGTGGCACTCATTAACAATCTTGCCGTTTATTTTGTCGGTGCTATTTTACTTTATGCCTACACCACATCTTCGGGCCTGATAATAGAGCAATATACTCAGGCCAACTCTACTCTAGCTTCAATTATCTTCGTTCTCTTATTTTCCTCGATTGTTTGGCACTCTACGAGGTTTGTTGATCGCGTATCTGTTGTGCTGCTAATTTTCATTGTATTAAGTTTTTTCTTTATCACTTTTGGACTAATCGGTTCGATTAAACCCCTTTATTTAGTTGAAAACTTTGAGAGCACCAACGCTAAGTATGTATTATCTTTACTGCCTATTGCTTTAGCTTCTTTTGGCTACCATCATACCGTATCCACTTTACGTGATTACTATACTGACGAGCATAAAGCTCAAACCGCTATCATATACGGAGCTCTCATATCCCTGGTTATCTATCTGATTTGGCAAGCAAGTATTTACGGAAATATTCCGAGAGTAAATTTCAGTGAAATCATCGCTGCTGGCGGTAACGTTGAGGTATTAATAGGAGTTATAGGAAAAGAATTAAGTGGGCGTGATATGTTGCCTACTGTTATTAGTGCGTTCTCATCTGCAGCAATACTATCCAGTTTTATTGGGGTTGGATTAGGTGTCTTTGACTTTCTTGCTGACGCATTCCAATTTGAAAACAATAAAAATGGAAGATTTAAAACTTGGATGGTGACATTTATCCCTCCTTTAGTTCTATCTTGCTTATTTCCGTTTGGATTTCTAACCTCTATCAGTTATGCATCTTTGTTTGCAGCAATTTGGGCTTGCATTATACCTGCAATTTTAGTGAAAAAACTACGCTCAGAGCAATATAATGAAAAGGTAAAACCAGACAATAATCAAGATTCATCTTGGCAGCCTAGTGAGTATTCCGTTCCAGGAGGTAATTTTCTACTTATAGTTGTCGCACTTTTTGGGTTCCTTATTCTTGGCATAAGTCTATTAAACTCCTTCAACTTAATTCCTCAATACAATTAAAAACAAACAATTTAATTAATTTATAAATTTATTATTTTAATAACACACCAATAATGCGTAATTATCTTATCTGCCAGAAGGCATTATTAAAAACTCACATCTATAAGATATAGAGGTATTAAAAATTGAAAACATTAAATACTCCAGACAACCAAAACCTTAATGTTCTAAGTTCTCTGCATGTAGCAGACTTAAGTGACGCCATGGAATACATTGCGGAGCCATACCGAATCAGAGTCATCGAACCGATCAAGCAAACCACCAGAGCTCAGCGAGAGGAAGCCTTAGCGAAGGTAGGTTGTAACCCTTTCTTGCTCAAGAGCAAGGACGTGTTTATCGACTTACTTACTGATAGTGGCACGGGAGCCGTTACCCAAGCAATGCAATCAGCAATGCTAAAAGGTGATGAAGCTTATAGTGGTAGCCGTAGTTATTTTGCATTACAAGATGCAGTGAAAGACATTTTCGACTATGACCTGGTCATCCCAACCCATCAAGGACGAGGAGCTGAGCAACTTTATATTCCTGCGTTGATCAAAAAGCGAGAGAAAGACCAAGGATTATCGAAAGACAAAATGACGGTAATCTCCAACTTTTTCTTTGATACCACCCAGGGCCATTCGCAGTGGAATGGGTGCAAAATCGTCAATGTACCTCTCGATACAGCATTCGATACCTCCACCAAAGGAGATTTCAAAGGCAATTTCAATATTGGTGCCCTCCACTCTACCATTGAAACGGTCGGAGCCGCTCATATCCCCTACATCGTCAGCACTATCACCTGCAACTCTGCCGGAGGGCAACCAGTATCAATTAAAAATCTTAAAGAGGTTTATCAGATTGCTAAACAATATGATATCCCTGTGGTTATGGACTGTGCTCGCTTCGCGGAAAACGCTTACTTCATTAAACAGCGCGAACCTGAATATAGTCACCTTACCATTGACGAGATTACCCGAATTACTTTCCAGTACGCCGATATACTGTGTATGTCTGCAAAGAAAGATGCCATGGTACCCATTGGCGGCCTACTCGCTTTCAAAGATCGCTCACTCGACGATGTTTATCAAGAGTGTCGAACATTATGCGTGCTGCAAGAGGGGTTCCCTACCTATGGTGGGCTAGAGGGCGGAGCTATGGAGCGCTTAGCTGTTGGGTTATATGAAGCCATGAGAGAAGAGTGGCTAGCTTCAAGGATCCAGCAGATTCAATACCTTGTCGATGGTTTGGAAAAAATCGGAGTGCCATGTCAACAAGCCGGGGGCCACGCCGTCTTTATTGATGCTGGGGCAATGCTTCCACATATCCCGCAAGACCAATTTCCAGGGCATGTATTAGCTTGTGAACTGTATCGTATTGCAGGTATACGCAGCGCTGAAATCGGATCTTTGTTGATCGGCAGAGACCCGATAACTGGACTGCAACGCTCTTCTCCTGCAGAACTACTAAGACTAGCCGTTCCTCGAGCAACCTATACACGCGCACATTTAGACTATGTCATTGCCGCGTTTAAGTTGCTAACAAAAAGCTGCCAACACCTCAAAGGAATGACATTTACTTATGAACCTCCCGTTTTAAGGCACTTTAACGCCCAATTCGAGACTATCGTGTAACCAGATGGCTGTTGTATAACCAGAAGAACCAACCATTCGGTTGGTTCTTCTTTGGTTGGTTATTGCTCCCCCTGTTGTCGCCACATATCCCAGAAGTCAAGAAAGCCTTCTATTTTCGCTTTGTGAACGTAATTTCTTGGGAAGTTCTGAAAAATTAACGCCTCATTGTCAACACGTATAATCTTGTAAAACAAAAAGTTATACCCCGAAGAGATTTGATTAAACCTATCATTACTATCATCATGATGTACTCCTGTTACCAAAGGAGTGCGCGAGTAAACAAAATAAACCGTCTGTTGACCAAAGCGTAGTTGCCTCGCCTCAACTCTCCACTTTGAAATAATGTGCCCGTCGTCGGCTCTTTTTGTTTGAAGAGCCACCACTTTGCCTCTGTAGCACGTTAATAAGACGTCCCTATCATCATCCGGCACATATATCGAAATTGAATACTGACAGGTCGAACCAACTAAAAAACCGTACAGCAATGTGACCGCCAGTAAACCACTAGTGATTAACGATAAAAAAATGATCTTCCTAGCCCACATCATGACGAACCTCAACTAACCCACTCTGTTTCGAGTAATAAAACTGACCTTTTTTCCCCTCCAGCAAAGACTTACTTGGGCTCTCTCCTTTAATACTACAGACCGACACTTCGCCTAGCTCATAGCAATCGATCTTTACCCAGGAAAAAGCGATGTAAACGACGGCATAGCTACTAAATGCTAATAGAACAAAACTTGCGTAAAACTTCAGCGTCTCAATAGCTTGTTTTAAAACGCCTTGCTCAGCCGTCTGGTTCAACAGTTGTGGGATTCTCAGATGCTCTGCTTCTAAAGAATCTGACAGCTCTTTTTCGACACAGACCGGAATGTCGATTTTGTAACCTTTACGCGGAAGATTTGTAATTTTGATATTCGACAGTTCAAGTATCTTGCGTAAATTGGTAATGGCGACAGGTAAAGAGTTCGCTCCAATAATCTCTGGTCTTCCCCAAGCTGCGACAATGAGCTCTTGCTTAGTAATGACCACACCTTCGTTTTCGACTAGCTTCTGCAAAATGAGGCTTTCTGGAAACGTTATTGAGAACGCTTTCCCATTTTCCAGTATCACTTGCGCACCACTTTCTGTTCTTTCTAGCGAGCAGCACCCTATTGGTAAGGTTAAATTATCTATAATCGGTTTCGGCATCACTTATATCTTATCCAAGTTTCCGGCATCTCTGTGCACAGCATGAAACAATAGACTTATTAGAGCCAGATTGAGCTCATACTGTTAATTAATAATCAATAATTAATAATGGATTCCAGCATTTCTATTCGCGGATACTTATACAGAGGAGCAGTATCAAGCTCAGTAACAACGTGTCTCGACCTTGTCAGAGCAGGGTGACAAAAAGCGACAAAAAAAGGCTAATCGTAGCGACACGAATTAGCCAAGATAAAAAGGAAATGTTTTCGAACTAAGGTCAGGACTCAGTTAAGATCTCAAGAAAACAGCACCCGAAAGTTGGACTGATTGGTAAAGGTCAAATTAACGCCACCTTTTTCTGCAAAATAGTCAAACATCCACTTAGTCTCATCTTGCTTGATAATAAATGTACAATGAACTGAATCACCCTCGACTAAGTTGTTGTCACATAAATCGATAAATGATTGCACAGAGCGGCAGATAATGGTTTTCATATCACGTAACTCCCTATACTAACTAGTGCCTAGTAGGGACAATCCTTGTCTATGTTCATCTACAAGTGTTAATAAAATATATATTAATAATTAATCGTTGAAATAAACCAATCGAAGACTATAAATAATCACTCCCTCCCTCGTGTCCAAACCAACATAAAGCGCGACATTTTTATGCTCAACGGTTCTAGAGGAAACCCTTGTATAGAAATGTGACTTAGATCTACAATCCTAACCAAGGTGATGGGGTTCCACCTACTTAACCGCCAATCGGCTGATGACTCCTACAGTTTCTGAAAACAGGTGTATCTGTTGAATCACTTCCAACCCGGGAAGCGATGGACTGTAGTTTGCTCATGAGTTTCACTCTACACCTGTTTTCCTTTTTCGAGGAAAACGACATGCAATACGCTCACGAACTTCACTCTATGTGCCCAATTCAACGGGGCGACTTACACCCATCTGCACCTATCCCTGTCGAAGGTCGCTGGGTGAATCCCAAAGATGTTATCGCTATCTCTGGTCTGAGCCATGGCGTAGGCGCATGTGCTCCGCAGCAAGGGGCAGCCAAACTCACTCTCAACGTAAAAGGTGGCATCGTCGAAGAAGTGTTAATCGAGACAATCGGCTGCTCTGGAATGACTCACTCCGCAGCGATGGCATCAGAAATCCTTACTGGCAAAACCATTCTTGAAGCGATGAATACCGATCTCGTTTGCGATGCTATCAACGTGGCAATGAGAGAGATATTCCTTCAGTTTGCTTATGGTCGAACTCAATCAGCCTTCTCTGAGGGTGGACTCGAAGTAGGCGCAGCGCTGGAAGATCTGGGCAAAACTCAACGCAGTCAGGTCGGCACAAGCTATTCGACCCGTATTAAGGGGCCTCGTTATATGGAGGTGGCAGAAGGATATGTCACTCAGCTGGCGCTGGATGAAGATGGAGAGATTATTGGCTACGAGTACCTCAACTTAGGAAAAATGATGGCTCAAATCAACAATGGTGTGACTTCTGATGAGGCTCTGGCTAATTCAAAAGGCACCTATGGTCGCTTTGATGAAGCGGTTAAAACGGTTAATCCACGCCAAGACTAAGTAGAGGAATTTATGATGACCATTACAACTCAAACACTGCTAAATGAAATGAATTTCCTCTCTGTGGAAGAGGCGTATAACTACTGCATCGACATGGGTATCGACCCTAAAAAGCTGGTTTTAGATACCCAACCTATCGCGTTCGATAATGCTTGTGATGCCTATACACTGGGGACAGCTCTTGCCCTCCACCGTGAAGCAGCAACTGCAGCTGAAGCCGCTTCCATTATTGGACAGGGTCTTCAGGCATTTTGCAAACCCGGTAGTGTTGCAGCCCAGCGTGAAGTCGGTTTAGGTCATGGGGCATTAGCAGCGCGCTTACTCAATGAAGACACTCAGTGCTTCGCCTTCCTTGCCGGTCATGAGTCATTCGCCGCTGCGGAAGGAGCGATTAAGATCGCGCTTAACGCTAATAAATCGAGAAAGTCACCGCTCAAAGTCATCCTCAATGGGTTAGGTAAGGATGCGGCCTATCTGATCTCACGCATCAATGGTTTTACCTATGTGCGTACTCAATATGATTATGCGACGGGGGAACTGAATGAAGTGAGTCGTAAACGCTTTAGTCAAGGCGAGCGCGGAGAAATTTTGTGTTACGGTGCCGATGATGTACGTGAAGGCGTCGCAATCATGCACGCTGCACAGGTAGATGTGAGTATTACAGGTAACTCAACCAACCCTACTCGCTTCCAACACCCAGTCGCGGGTATCTATAAATCTGAGAGACTCAGTCAAAATAAAGGCTACTTTTCCGTAGCTTCTGGCGGCGGAACAGGTCGCACTCTCCATCCGGATAATGTCGCAGCAGGCCCGGCAAGCTACGGGATGACAGATACTATGGGTCGGATGCACGCTGACGCACAGTTCGCGGGCAGCTCTTCCGTACCCGCTCACGTTGCTATGATGGGCTTTATCGGGATGGGCAATAACCCTATGGTTGGTGCCTCTGTCGCGCTAGCGGTGGAAGTCGATTTAAGACTTAATCAATGATCTAAATACTCAAAGAGCCAACTCATGTGAGCTGGCTCTTTGTACCACTGAAGTTGTTATACGCCGTGAACCGTCGTGTAGGCGCAATATGCCCTCGCCTTTTCACGTGCTTGGGATTGTTGCTTCACGTAGCAACTGCGATACGTTTCAATATAGCGAGCAAAAGTTGCCTCAGCCTGAGGCTTTGGTAAGGCTAACAACTGGTTGATAAAGCGTCGTGAACCGACTTCAAAGTGTTGAGTATCGATGGGCGTATTCCAGTCTCCACCCCAGATTAAAAAACCGTGATGGGCAAACAGCTCAACGACTTGTTCAGCCATACCCTGACGTTCGACTTCATCTCTTGCCCTGAAGCGGGTACGGTTGACGTAGCGAGTCAACGATTGGGCAGGCTTAACAGTGATAGTCCCGTTGTCATCAAACTCCAGAAATGGATTTTGCACCGGGTTGATATCGACAGCGACCCCATAAGCGTGTTTCGACCAGCTAGATCCCCCCGTTATCGGGCGGGCATTAAATGCACTGCTGTTATTCGCATCCATCGAGGCATTGTCATCACCTTTAAACTCACGCATTAAGCGCGCAGAATGAAGTGGAAACTTGCGCCTGTATAGTTCAATGAAAATTCGTTCGACGGATGGGGCGACAATATCGAGCACTATCATACTGCCCTGCTTAGTTTGACCGGAGAAATCGACAAAATCAAAGTCGACTTTCACTAAACGATCGCAGCCAACCGGCGCTCCCTGACTCAGGACACCCTGTTTTTTCATCATGCCGCACTGCCACTCAGAAACGGGCGCGACCTTAGCAAAAGTTGTAGTAGCAAAAGATAAAACCGCCAAACCGAGCAACCATTTTTTCACTTTGAGTTTTCCTTATATTGTTCCAGAGCCAGATCGATTTACATCAGAATCAGTGAGCCGTCTTAATCACGCTATGCCAATAAACGATTTCTCGCACTCGCCCCTTGGGATCTCTGTCTGGCTGTTCTGGTAAAGTGGAGAGATTCTCCGCTTTGGCTGCAATCATCATTAAAACAAACGCATCGATAATATCATCACGATTAGCCTGCCTGACTTTGGTTTCGCTCAACTGGTCAATGAGCACCTCGCTCCAATCGGGGGCTATCGAGTGAATTATATCGAGCCTGTCCTGCTGGCCCTGGGGTGTCTTTTTACTCTGCTCAAGAGGCGAGCCCTGCAACGCTGCAAACACCACCTCTGGATGAGATTCTCTTAGCTTAAGTGATGGTGTCTCAGCTAACAGCGTTTCCACTTCAATCACTTTGGGCAGGATAAACCAGGTCTGCTTGGAGAGTTTTCTGCCTACAAGCTCAAAGTTAATCTGACAAGCCTCAACATAGTCACTGGCGTAAGCCGCCTGTCGAGAAGGAACCGGGAATACCGACGAGCTGCGTTTTGGAGACAAAAACTTACGCGCCGCTTTATCACATAAGCGATCTGGTGTGTTCTCATCACTATAACCTATCGGGATATCAATCAGTGCGGTACTGTTAGCGAGTAAATTAGATATCTGGGCAAGTTGAGTAACGATCTGGCACCTTGGTTGCCCCTGCTCTACGCTCCAAATTACCCAACCCGCTTTGCATCCATCTATGCCAATATATCTCACTAGTTCACCCTCTGCGTATCCATCTACTTTGCCTATTTTAGCTAAGTTGCACCTATACACTAAGTGCTTCAAGTGACGAATTCTAGGTAAAAAACGAGACATTCGATCACAAATAACTGACTGAGTTAATTCATAATTACCAACAAACTCTTTGGCATTCACAAATCACCGTGCTGCTTTGGTATTTGCTATCCAGTCACGGCAAAGTCTACTGAAGGTTATTTGGAGAGACAGATGGACGTCATACATCACGGCGGAAAAAGTACCGTCACCGGCTCTTGCCATGAATTCCGGCATGCCAATCAAGCAGTGTTAATTGACTGTGGTCTGTTTCAGGGAACGGATGCACGTTCCCTTGATATCGACTTCCCGATTAAACAGCTCAATGGACTGATTTTGACCCATAGTCATGTTGACCATATTGGCCGTATTCCATGGCTACTGGCTGCCGGGTTTAATCAGCCAATATTCTGTAGTGAAGCGACGGCAGAACTTGCCCCACTAATGCTGGAAGACAGCCTCAAGCTGCAACTTGGACTGGCGGCTAAAAAAGCTCAGCGAGTGTTAAAACGGATTAAACGTCTACTCTGCCCTTATCCCTATAATCAGTGGTTCCTGCTCGATAGAAATCAGCCGGATGGCATCCAGATACGTTTTCAACCCGCCGGGCACATTCTTGGCTCAGCTTATGTTGAGCTGATGCTACCGAATAAAGAGGTAGTGGTATTTTCCGGTGATTTAGGCCCGACAAATACACCATTGCTGCCCGACCCGGAATCTCCGCAACAGGCAGATTATCTGTTTATCGAATCGACCTACGGCGACTCTCAGCATGAGGATATCGCGACTCGTTCACTAAGGCTGAAAGCCATCATCGATCGTTCACTGGAAGATGGCGGCACAATTTTGATCCCGGCATTTAGTGTCGGTAGAACTCAGGAACTGCTGTTTGATATTGAACAACTGGTATTTGAACATCAAATTGATACCAAAATCCCCATCATTCTCGATTCACCTATGGCGCAAAAAGTCACTCACTCCTACCGCCGTTTTAAGGAGTTATGGGGCAATGAAGCCAAATTAAGGCTGCAAAATCAGCGTCATCCTCTGGCTTTTGAACAGTGCATCACAGTTGAAGACTTTCGCACTCATCTGCGCTTAGTCAACCGATTAAAGTCGACCGGAGAGCCAGCTATCGTGGTGGCTTCTTCAGGAATGTGTCAGGGAGGAAGAATTATGGATTATCTTAAAGCCTTACTCCCCGACCCTCGCACCGATGTGCTGCTCGCTGGCTATCAAGCGGAAGGTACATTAGGGCGAGAGATTCAAGCTGGCTGTTTTGAGGTAGAGATCGATGACGAGCAAACTGAAGTGGCCGCGCAAATCCATACTATGTCGGGATACTCTGCCCACGCTGACCAGTCCGATCTTATACGTTTTATCGAAGGGATACCCTCAAAACCCAAAACGGTTCACCTGATACATGGCGAACCCGATACCCAGACTCAGTTTGCCGAGCGACTGCGCAGCAGTGGCTATCAGGTTAACCAATAAAATAAGGCTGCGAATGACGCAGCCTTTGTAAGTTTAGAGGGGTATTGGTGAAGCTACTTTTTACGTACCTCAACAATACTACTAAAGCTCGACGTTCCCGAGTCATCAAAGGCTTGAACGCGGTAGCCATAGTTACCATTCGCTAAACTACTCATGTCATCATCAAAGCTGGTTTGATCGGCGCCAACAGTACCAACTCGTTCAAACGCAAACTGTCCTTTGCGTTTTAGTCCACGTTCGATATAGAAGCCATTTTCGCCATCTGAATTGTCCGACCAATTTAGCGTGACAATATCACCGTTTTTAACCAATGAAAGATTACTTGGCGCAACAAGAGTGCCTGGTTCTGGTTCAGGATCAGTACCACCACCAGAATCCGAAGTCACGCTAACATTGAGTGTTGATGACGTTGCTTCATTAACCGAGTTTTTCGCCACTACTCGATAACGATACTCTCCTGTTTGCGGCACAGTATCGACAAAGCTTGTGCTGTTTGCAGCCAGCGTTTCAATCACATTGAAGTTAACTTTACCTCGATATTTAACCCCACGCTCAACAACATATTCACTCTCATTAGCGTTATTATCTTGCCAGGTTAGCGTGACATTTAATCCGTCAACGGTGGCCGCTAAGCCTGTTGGGGCATTAAGCGTGTATTGATCAACCACGGTGACATCAAGGCTACTGCTGTTCATCGCCCCCGCGTTATCGGTAACGGTAAGCGTCACAGTATAAGTTCCGGTCGATGCGTAAGCATGAGAGGTACTGACTCCGCTACTGCCAGCCCCGTCACCAAAGTCCCACTGATAGAGATCAATCGTACCGTCAGGGTCAGACGAACCCAATCCGTTAAAGTAAACCACTTCGCCAATACCATAGCTGGCAGCAGGGTTCTCTACCGTAATCACTGCGCTCGGTAAATCAGTGGTGACCTGAACACTTGTCGAGGCTGAATCGGAAAGACCATCGTTATCAGTGACGGTTAACGTTACCTCATAACTCCCCGCCTGGGCATAGACGTGGTCATTGATGGCGACTTGGTTAGATGTATTGCCGTCACCAAGATCCCAATCATAGCTGACGATACTCCCCCCCTCGGTGTCTGACGAGTTACCGCCATCAAAGTCAACGGGCGTACCAAATGGCACAGAGTTCGCACTGACAATAATCTCTGCGGTTGGAGGGTTGGTACCACCAGCATTTTGCGCGTAGGTGACCGCTGCAGCGGCGTCAACTAAGCCGTGACCAAACACGTTGTCATCACCTGCTGCACCAATATCCACAGCAGTGCTAAACAGACCATTCTCAATTTCATCAGGAGTAATATTCGGATTAGCGGCGACCATAAGAGCAGCGATACCCGCTGTCAGTGGGGATGAGAAAGATGTACCGCTGTAGTAAACGTAACGATTGTCCGGGTACGTAGTCAGGATTTCTACACCTGGGGCTGTGATATCAACATAAGTACCCCAACTCGAGAAACTGGCACGATTGTCGTTTCGGTCAGTTGCACCGACACCAACAAAACTGATGAAGTCAGGGTAATCCGCATGTTCCTGTCCACTGTTACCCGCCGACATAAATAGCAGACCATTGCGATCTCGCAAATATTGGGCGGCTGCATTAATGGTTTCGTATTGAATACCACCATAACTGAGGTTAACTACCCGGGCACCGTTATCTGCCGCATACTCAATACATACTGCCATGGTCGAAATATAGGCCGAGCTGTTGCCATCGCTGATAGCAATACGAACCGGAATAATATCGACATCCCAGTTAGCACCAGCAACACCAGTTCCATTGTTACCCACAGCACCTAAAGTACCTGCACTCCCGGTACCGTGACCATTAGCATCATAGATATTGTTACTGCCATCGTGAGCGTTATAGGCTAAATCGGTACGCAAATTAGGGCCAAGATCCGGGTGATTAACATCAAACCCAGTATCACATACCCCGACCAACACAGAGCTACTACCTGTGGTGATGTCCCAGGCTTGCTGGCTATTTACATTATTATGATGCCACTGATTACCGAAAGAAGGGTCGTTTGGCTGTAAGGTAGGTTCCACCGCATAGTCCGCTTCAGCGAAAGCGACATAGCCACTACTATCAAGGATTTTAGCAATCGCTTTCTCTCTGCCATGATGATCGAAGGTAGCAATGATTATCTGGCTACCTTCGAGGGTTCGTTCAGAGACCAAACCTTGGCTTTTTAGCAGGCTATTTAACCCTTTAAGGTCACTAGGCGACGCGTTGGCATCGATTTGATAAATCACGGTCCCCGGTCGGACACTCTGCTGTTTATCTTGCGCGGCATAAGCACTAGCGCCAAGTGAAGCAATTAGGAAGGTTAACCATATCAACAACAGCTGCTGAAGGGATGTTACTGGGCGCATAGTACTTCTCCATTATAGACGCAGAGGTAGTACTAACAGTTTGGTCAATAAATCAGCAACTGTAAAATAGTCCTAAAGTTATCGATAGATAATATAAAACCTGAATACCTTGTAGTATCAAACGCTTAATAGATATATATGCAACTTTACACTTGGGTATAGATAACAAAATACATCCTGAAAAGACAAAAGGTTACCTGCCATAATAAAAATTTTTGAGATCAACGGTTCGCTAGACACACAATAATGTGTACTGATAAGAGTCGTCCTCAGCAGGTGGCGTTATGACTAAGCCAATACTTTGGATTAAAAACGGAGTGATGGCCGTTAACTCAGAATTTGATATTCAAAAAATATCACACCGTTATCTTCAGCTGGTCTCTCGACAAAGCCTAATTTCTTTAGCAGTTTCGCAGAAGCAATATTGGTCTGGTCAACACCACCGATCAGCTTGCTCCAGTTTTCACTGTTCGATACTTCACTAATAAAACCTTGTAATAGCTCACTGGCAAAACCTTTGCCCCAGAACTCTTGTGCCAATAAGTAGCCGATATGGGCATCATTATCATTATCGACATAAGCAAACAGCAAGCCCATCAGAGTTCTGTCATCCGAGCTGACTAAAAACAGTCTGCTTTCTGCCAGCATACGCTCAAGCCATTGTTGCGCTAGGTGGCAACTGTCGATGCCGTGGAAATAGGGAGGTAGATTTTCAACCACCGCTGGAGTGAGAATTTGCGGGATTCTCTGGTGCAGAGCGCTACGCTCACTCAATGAAAGCTCAAGGTCAGCTTCCTTTACAGTCAGTCGCGCAGTTTGAAATGATAAACCCATCACTATCCCTCTTTGATACACCTAATATCACCATGTGCTTATATAGCTTTCTCCTATCAAATAAATAGGAGCAAAGAATCTGCAATAGTGCCGACCTCATGCCATGCTTACTCAAAATAATAACCGCCCTAGAGACATGGTCAAATATAACTTCCCACTCCTAGACGCGGCAGGTTGCTCTATAAGTATCTAACTAGAAAAACAATTCGGAGATATTCTATGCACGGTGAAAATACTGGTAACGCTGGTCGATGCCCTGTGATGCATGGCAGCAATACAACTACGGGTGGCAAAGCAACGAAGAATGTTGACTGGTGGCCAAATCAATTAAACCTCAAAATCCTCCATCAAAACGACAAAAAGTCGAATCCGTTGGATGAAAACTTTAACTACGCACAAGCGTTTAAAGCTCTGAATCTCAAAGCGGTAAAAGCAGATCTTGAAGCTCTCATGACCGACTCTCAGGATTGGTGGCCTGCCGACTATGGTCACTATGGTCCTTTCATGATTCGTATGGCCTGGCATGCCGCGGGAACATATCGAACTTCAGATGGTCGTGGTGGCGCAAACACAGGTAACCAACGCTTTGCACCGCTCAATAGCTGGCCTGACAACGGCAACTTAGATAAAGCGCGCCGTCTGCTTTGGCCTGTTAAGCAAAAATACGGTAGCAGCCTATCCTGGGCAGACCTATTTATTCTGGCAGGTAACGTAGCGATTGAGTCAATGGGCTTACAGACATTTGGTTTTTCTGGTGGTCGCGAAGATATCTGGGAGCCAGAAGAGGACATCTACTGGGGTGCAGAAAGTGAGTGGCTGGGTGATGAACGTTACTCAGGTGAGCGAGACTTAGAAAAGCCGCTTGCTGCTGCGCAGATGGGCTTAATCTATGTAAACCCTGAAGGGCCAAATGGCGATCCTAGTATTCTTGCATCCGGCCGTGATATCCGTGACACCTTTGCTCGCATGGGGATGAATGACGAAGAAACCGTTGCCTTAGTCGCAGGTGGTCATACATTCGGGAAGACTCATGGTGCGGGTTCTGAATCCCACATGGGACCAGAGCCAGAAGCGGCTCCACTGGAAGAGATGGGCTTTGGCTGGAAGAATAGCTTCGGCACAGGTAAAGGCGATGACACGACCACCAGTGGTATTGAAGGTGCATGGACTCCGAACCCTATCGCCTGGGACAACGGCTACTTCGATATGCTGTTTGGCTATGACTGGGATCTGGTTAAGAGTCCGGCAGGTGCCTGGCAGTGGGAACCGATTGGTGTAACAGAAGAGCATATGGCTCCAAAGGCGCATGATGCGGCAACAAAAGTAACGACCATCATGACCACAGCAGACATGGCGATGCGTATGGATCCTATCTATGGCCCTATATCAAAACGCTTCCATGAAAATCCACACCAGTTTGCTGATGCTTTTGCCCGCGCTTGGTTTAAGTTGACTCACCGTGATATGGGACCAAAGAGCCGTTACATCGGTGAAGAAGCGCCGTCAGAAGATCTGATTTGGCAAGACCCACTACCACAAGCAAACTTTGCCCCTCTCAGCGGTGCAGAGACAGCAGAGCTGAAACAGGCAATTCTTGATTCACAACTGAGTGTGTCTGAGTTGGTCTACACCGCCTGGTCAAGTGCATCGACCTTCCGTGGGTCAGATTACCGAGGCGGTGCAAACGGTGCTCGCATTCGCCTGTCACCACAAAGCCAATGGCAAGCGAACCAACCAGAGCAGCTGACAAAAGTTCTGACAACACTTGAGGCAATCCAAACTCGCTTCAACACGGCTCAGCGTGGCGTATCTATCGCAGATCTGATTGTTCTTGGCGGTAACGCTGCTATCGAAAAAGCGGCCAAAGATGGCGGCTTCGATCTCGAGGTTCCATTCGCGCCGGGTCGAGTTGATGCCAGCGAAGAACAAACGGATCAAGAGTCATTTGCACTACTTGAACCTGAAGCGGACGGTTTCCGTAACTTCGCTAAAAAACTGTTCTCAGTTCCAGCAGAGGAAATGCTGCTCGATAAAGCACAGTTGCTTGGATTAACCGCACCAGAAATGACCGTGTTGATTGGTGGATTACGTGTCTTGGGTGCAAACCACAACAATACTCCACACGGTGTATTTACTGACAAGGTTGGTGTGCTGAGTAACGATTTCTTCGTTAATCTGGTCGATATGGCCACTGAATGGAAGCCTGTCTGCCCGAATAACAGTGCCTACTTAGGTACAGACCGAATCACGGGCGAGAAGAAGTGGACCGCTACTCGCGTCGACTTAGTGTTCGGCTCTAACTCTCAGCTTCGTGCGCTAGCGGAAGTCTACGCCAGCGACGATGCGAAGGAAAAGTTCGTAAAAGACTTTATTGCAGCCTGGACTAAGGTCATGAATGCGGACCGATTTGACTTAGTCTGATCGCATTGAACTCTAGCACCAACTAAAGGGTGGCCAAGTGCCACCCTTTTTCTGTTGTTAAACTCTTATTTGCGGGCAAGGTTGCGCAGCGGCGAAACATGGGCATCAAAAGGAACCTGACGACGCAGAAAGGTGGTGCCTTCAACAAATTCGGGAGCACTGATCCGATCCATTCTGAAATGACGAAAGTCGCTTCGCTGCGGATCCCAGCCAACCAGGTACCATAAAGGTGGCAGGATAAGCATCGCTTGCGGCTCTACATATCGCTGAGTGACATTGCCTTTAGCATCGCAGTAATCAAAGCGAAGGTATAGCTGCTTTAGAAACGCTTGTTCAAATGCAGCCAATAGCTGAGGGTCCATCTCCCCTATATTGATCGTGTCGACCTGAGGCGCAAGTTTACCGACATACAGGCCACTAAGTAGTCGGCGCAGGTCATGCAACTTGTCTGATGGCAACGCTTTCTCAATTTTTGCCAGTCCGGAATCCGCCAATTGCGAGAATGGCATCCCACCGATAGCATACATAGAGGCGACACTAATCAGCAGAGCGAAAACCTCTTCAACTGAGAGCCTCACCCTAGTTTGAACCGAGCGCGGATCAAGTCGCAGCCCTCCCCCTCGTCCTGGTTCAGAATCGATAACAAATCCCTCATCTCGCAAAACGTTAAGGTCACGCAATACTGTGCGTCTCGATGCGCCGACCTCTTGTACAAGCTCGGCAACCGTCGCTGTACCGTTGCGGCGCAAGCAACGCACTATGGCATCTTGTCGTTGGCGAATATTCATAATCTAACACTAGCATTCAATGGTGCCATTATTTGGCACTATTAAGATATATAACTACTCCATCGACGTCAGCAGAGAGATAAGCAAATTGTCGTTTCTATCTGCTTTCCTCTTACTCGAAGTCATATTCATCGAAGAATCACATTCCTATATCTAACGGAGAGATACTATGTTTGACCCAGCCAATTTCCCACAGCCAACACTGATTCCAGTCAATGGGACAACTATCGAAGTATTCGAAGCCGGTCAGCATAATGCTGGGAACCCAATCGTGCTCTGTCACGGCTGGCCGGAACACGCTTTTTCCTGGCGCTATCAGATACCGGCACTGGTCAAGGCTGGCTACCATGTCATAGTGCCAAACCAACGTGGTTACGGTCGCTCGTCTAGTCCATCAGAGGTCGCCAGTTATGACATTGCTCATTTATCTGGTGATCTCGTGGCGCTTCTCGATCACTACGGATACCAGGATGCCACCTTTGTGGGTCATGACTGGGGCGCCATGGTTGTATGGGGTTTAACTTTGCTCTATCCAGATCGGGTCAACCGAGTGATTAACCTTAGTCTGCCCTATCAGGAGCGTGGAGAAATTCCATGGATTGAGTTTATGGAGAAGATATTCGGTAGCGATCACTACTTTGTTCATTTCAATCGCCAGCCCGGTGTTGCCGACGCGGTATTGGAGCAGAATACTCAGCAGTTTCTGACCAATCTTTTCCGTAAAAATATTCCTCTCTCAGAGCCTGAACCAGGAATGGCCATGATCAACCTCGCCCGCTCACAGCATGCCACTGGTAAAGCATTAATGAGTAACGAGGAACTGGCGGTATTCACTACTGCTTTCCAGTCATCCGGCTTCACTGCCAGCATTAACTGGTACCGAAATCTTGACCGAAACTGGCATTTGCTCGCCGATGTAGACCCAATAATTCAGCAGCCAACTCTGATGATTTACGGTCTGCAGGATGTCATTCCACCTTCGCCATCACTGAGCAAGTATGTGCCTAACGTCAAAGTAGCCAGCTTAGATTGTGGTCATTGGATTCAGCAGGAACTGCCAGAACAGGTCAATCAAGTGATACTCAACTGGTTATCGCAGCAGGCAAACGGCTGATTGTCAGAAGTATAAAGGAAAAACTCTGCTATCACGATTATGCTGATATTACCTCTCCCCTACCTGTTGACTTAAATGGAGCCCGCTATGCCGATCGCCAACTGTATTCTTTCCCCCACAGTCAGACAGAAAAACGCTACAAGTCGTGCCGGACTTATCGACTTATGGGGACAACATTCGGGGCAAACCAGCGCAGAAATGACCATTACAGTCCTGAGCGGAGAGCAACAGTTTGGAAAAAACTATGCGGCGATTTGCTCACTCCACCTGCCAGCTCTATGGTCATCTGAGGCGGTTACTTCATTGCAACTTGGCCTGTCCCGTGCTATTTCAGACTACTACCAGCTCGAACCGAGCGAGGTCATCGTGATGACTTCGATTATCGAATCAGGCAATGTGGTCGAAGGCGATAATGTCATTAAGTGGTAAAGCAGAGGGAAAATATGCAAGCAGTAATCCAGCAAGCAATTGAGTTACGTAAACAGGGTAACTATCAGGCATCGCGTGATTTGTTGAACACTTTACTCGCAGATCAGCAATTCGCCGCTAAGGCACACCTGCATATCGCATGGTCATTCGACAATGAAGGCAAAGAGCAGCAAGCCATAGACCATTACCTTTCGTCACTCTCAGGCCCAATTTCCCCTACAGAGCGCTTTGATGCTCTGTTTGGTCTGGCGAGTACCTATCGTAGTCTGGGAGAGTATCAGCAAGCGCTGAGTTACTTTGAGCAAACCATTAATGAGTACCCTGACTCCCTTGAAGTACAGCCCTTTTATGCCATGTGCCTTTACAATCTTAGCCGTCACAAAGAGGCCACTTCACTGCTGTTAGAACTGCTGGTAAACACGACAAACAGCGAAGAAATCAAACAGTATCAACGCGCTATCTCGTTATACGCTGAAGATTTAGATCGCACTTGGTAATCCACCCTTATACCCAAAAAGGCGCTGACTCAAACAGTCAGCGCCTTTTTCTTTCAACGGAGTAACAACTAACCTCTGAGAATTGGGTTAGTTAAGCAGGTAGGACCGCCTTCACAAGCCATGCATAACGCATCGCCTTCAAATACGCTGACCTTAACACCATGCTCTTCCATCACCTGTTTGGTTTTCGGGAAGCCATCGATCATGATGCAGTGATCAGGAGAAGTTGGCAGAACGTTTAAATTGAGACCAAAAGAGGCTTTAAATTCATCAGCAGGCGCAACCACCATTTCGATCCCGCACTCTTTCAGCAAAGTCCACAGGCGAGCTGGGATCAGAGGCGGATGAACCAGATACTTAGTTTCAGTTAACGGCGAAATGACCGACATCAGATGCAAACAGGCATCTTCACCCGTCCAGTAAGGCATATCAAAGCCGAGAACATCGATACCCTGCGGATTAAGGATCTGGTTCAGTTGCTCAACACCTTGTGCATTAGATCGGAAGCCAATTCCCACCAGCAAAGTATTTTCATTCAACCAGATGGTGTCACCGCCTTCGATCATGGCATCGCCAGTTAACTCACCCAGAATTGGGATACCGGCCTTTTCATAAGCTTCTCGGTGCAGCTGGGGTTCTGGTTGACGAAGCTTTTTACCCATGCGCAGAGGCACCGCACCTGCTTTAGTGATCAACGAGGCATCGCGAGTAAACATCGCATCAGAAAGGCCATCGCCTCCATCCTCAATCCAAACAATCTCAGCGCCAGTACTCTCAATCATGCCAGCAAACTCATCGTATTGTTTGATCGCTTTCTCAGCATCAAACAGATGGTTGTAGTGCCACACATCACGATCTGCTTCTCTTAAGCTCTTACCCGGACGACGCATCAATACACGCGACATATTTTCAGCCATTAGCTGACAGCCATAATTTGCCATTTCGCCTTTCCTTGTTATCACTTTGTTAAATAAAGTTTGACATCAGTTTATACAGACATATAAATTTATACAACCGTATAGTTAAATTCTCAACTCTTGGTGATTTGAATGTCAGCGAATGGATTGCGATCAGACAAGCCAGTACTGCGAATCAAAGGACTGCATAAGTCTTTTGATAATGTCGAAGTACTAAAAGGCATTGATTTAGAGGCTAAAAAAGGCGAAGTCATTGCACTTATCGGCGGCAGTGGCTCTGGCAAATCCACCACTTTACGCTGCCTCAACCTGCTTGAAACTCCTCAAACGGTTGAGACGATGGATCTACTGGGAGAGCAGGTGCTGTTTAAGTCGCTCAAGGATGGCGATCTCGAAGTCACCGACCAGAAACAGCTGCGCTGGATTAGAACCAAACTGGCAATGGTGTTTCAGAATTTCAATCTCTGGCCACATATGACGCTGGAAGAAAACATTATGGAAGCCCCCGTTCAGGTATTGGGTTATTCAAAGATGCAGGCCAGAGACAAGGCGCATCAACTACTGGAACGCGTCGGACTGATTGACAAGCGTAACAGCTACCCCGCTTTTCTCTCCGGTGGGCAACAACAAAGGGCTGCCATTGCTCGGGCGCTGGCGGTTGACCCTGAAGTACTGCTTTTTGATGAACCAACCTCCGCTTTGGATCCTGAATTAGTTGGTGAAGTGCTCTCTGTAATGACAGGACTGGCCGATGAAGGTCGAACCATGATTATCGTTACCCACGAAATGCAGTTTGCCGCCGATGTGGCCGACAGAGTGATCTTTCTCGATCAGGGAGCGATTGCAGAGCAAGGGACGCCTGAGCAGATCTTTAAATCGCCTCAGTCTGATCGCCTCAAACAGTTTATCCGCAATATTTATTAGTCATTTTCACGTTAGTCATACTCAAGGAAGGAAACAACATGAAACTCGCAAAACTCGTCGCACTCTCATGCACCGCATTAAGCTTAGCTATGGCACAAGCGCAGGCTGCCCCACTTAAAGTTGGTATCGGTACTGAGTCATACCCTCCTTTTGCAGTGCCTGATGCCAACGGTCAGTATTCAGGGTGGGAAATCGATATTGCCAATGAAATCTGTAAACAGGCTAAGTTGGAATGTGAAATCGTCGCGACCGCATGGGACGGTATTATTCCTTCACTGGTTGCCGGCAAGGTAGACATCATCGCTGCATCGCTATCTATTACTGACGAACGCAGTAAGGTTATTGATTTCTCGAACAAGTATTACCAGAGCGGTGCCAGTCTTGCGGTCGCTGCAGGCAGTGATATTACTCCAACGGCAGAGAGCTTAGCAGGCAAGAAAATTGGCGTGCAGTCGGGCTCTATTCACCAATCCTATGTGTTGAAACACTTTAAAGATGCAGAGATCAAAGAGTATCAGACTCAGGATGAAGCAAACCAAGACCTGTTCTCTGGCCGAATTGACGCCACATTAGCGGATGCAACGGTTCTCGGCGAGTTCCTCACTACCCGTGAAGGTGAGTTGTGCTGTTCCTCTGCTGGTCTGGTGAAAAACGATGAAGCGATCTTGGGTAAAGGCATTGGCTTTGGTCTGCGTAAAGGCAATGACGAGCTAAAAGCTAAATTGGATCAGGCGATTATCGATATCCGTCACAACGGTACCTACGACAAGATCACTAACAACTACTTTAACTTCAATATTTATGGTGAATAACCTCTGTTCACCGGAGAGCTAGATGGCAAATTATCGAGATATGAGTGCCTTAGAGCTACTCTCACTATCCCCTCCCGGCTGGGGGGGATATCTGCTAGACGGCCTGATGGTCTCGCTGCAAATAGCCGGACTCGGCTATTTGTGCGGCCTGGCAATCGGTTTTGTTGGCGCCAAAGCGAAACGCGGTAAAAACCTGTTTTGGATCGACATAGCTAAAATCTACACAACGGTCATTCGCTCTGTTCCCGAGCTGGTATTGATCTTACTGGTCTACTTCGCGCTGCCGGAGCTGATCAATCAGGGGTTACAACTGTTTGGCTTCAAACCGTTTGAGATGAGTGGTTTCTGGGCCGGTGTGCTGGTGATTGCAATCGTTCAGGGGGCTTACGCAACCGAAGTCATCCGTGGTGCACTGAATAGTGTTCCACCCGGACACATCGAAGCCGCGCACAGCTTCGGCATGCATCCCTGGGTAGTTTTCTATCGCATCACCATTCCTGAAATGCTGCCCAACGCAATTCCCGGTCTTTCTAACCTGTGGCTTATTGCCACTAAAGATACCGCCCTGCTTGCAGTGGTTGGATTTACAGAGCTGACTCTGGCAGCCAAACAGGCAGCAGGCGCGACTAAGGATTACTTTCTGTTTCTGGCCGCAGCTGGTGTGCTCTACCTTCTGGTCTCACTGGTTTCAAACCGATTGTTCAAATACCTGGAGCAACGTGTAAGCAAAGGAGTTAAGTATGCTTAACCGTACTCATGGTCACCGATTTGTTCTTGCAGCAGGCGCTGGCGCATTTGTGCTGGCAGTCATTGTCGGGCTCGACTGGCAATGGATAAGTAAGTATTCAGGCGACATCACCACGGCTTTATGGAAAACACTGCTACTGCTGATTAGCACAGTAATTTGCGGTTTTGCTCTTGGTGTTTTGCTTGGCTTAGCTCAGCTGTCTGAATCCAAACCTGTGGCTGGATTAGCAACAGGGTTCTGTACCATGATTCGTGGTACACCACTGCTGTTACAACTGTGGTTACTCTATTATGGCCTGGGGTCACTTTTTCCCTATATTCCAGGGATCAGACAAAGCTGGTTATGGCCTTACCTGATTGAAGTCTGGCCGTACGCCTTTATTGCCCTGACACTCTCTTTCGCCGGATATGAAGGTGAAGTAATGCGCGGAGCACTAAAAGGCGTCCCAAAAGGTGAGCTTGAAGCCGCACACTCGATGGGGATGTCACGCTGGTTGGTTCTACGCAGAATCTGGTTACCACGAGCTATTCAGCGAGTTCTACCCACCCTCAATGGCGAGGTTATACTGCAACTTAAGGCAACTCCATTAGTGGCTACCATCTCCTTCGTCGATATCTTTGCCGTATTCTCCCGCGTCAGGCAGGAAACCTATATCATTTATGAGCCCTTGATACTGCTGGCTGTTATCTACTTGATTATTGCTGGCTTAATTACTCTGGGCTTTTGGCTCCTTGAACGGCGCTATCCTACTTATTCATAACAAAAGTTTGTTATATTAAGGCTAACTTATAACTTCGCAATGGCGCGACACAGATAGAACTAAATCACCTTCTATGAACGAGAAACGCAGATTATCGCGACAAGAACAGTCCAATAACCGTAAAAATGAGTTGGTTGAAGCAACCTTACGCGTGATTGCAGCCCATGGTGTAAAGGCTGCGACTGTCCGTACTATCGCCGAAGAAGCGAATGTCACTCAAGGTCTGATTCGCTATCATTTTCGCAGCAAAGACGAGCTGATCATTGCCGCTTACGAAAAGCATATGACCGACCTAATCTCAGCCGCCTCTCATGGAGCTTCGCAAGGAGATTACTCATGTGCAAAGCGCCGTTTAGCGATGTTTGTTCGTGCTTCGGTCATGCCTCCGGTTATTGATGCTCAAGTGATTGCTATCTGGGCAGGTTTCTTTCAAATGCTGTTCCACAGTGATTCAATGCGTGAAAGCCATAAAAAGACTTATCACCTGCTGCGAAACCACATTAAGTCTCTGGTTGCCGATGTATTTGAGCAAGAAGGCAGAGATGTATCTGAAGCAGAACTGCGCCAGTTAAGCATCGCCTGCAATGGGGTTCTTGATGGTTTGTGGATCGAAGGTGGCATTATCCCCGATGAGTTCGACGACAACGAGTTAGTCGATACGGTAATTCGCGCATTTAGCGGTATGATTCAGGTCGATTTAGCCCCCTATGTGCAAGGGCTAGATGATTAAATCTGCATAGTCAGGCGACTGAATTTAACAGGCCAACTCGTTTGAGTTGGCCTTATCGTTTCTGGATGCTGCTAACGCACAACAAATACTGAGCAGGGAGCGTGGCGAACCACCTTAGCCGCATTAGAACCGAGTAGATATGAGCGGAATTTAGGCTTTGCCGATGCCATAACTATCGCATCCACATTGGACTGCTTAGCCTGAACCACGACTTCGTCAAACACCACGCCATTTCGTACGATACTACTTCCTCGATGCTGCTTTGGCACAAACTGTTCAAGCATGGTCTGCACGGTGTCGAAAGCATTCTGGTGCTGGGACGAAAACACCTTGCCACCCACGGTTGGAACCATACTGTGATGGATACGCGCGTCATCAACATAAAGCATGTCGATCACCCCTTCACTATCGAGCAGTTTCAGTGCCATCTCGACCTCTTTTTTCACTACTTCAGGGTAAGCAAGGTCAACAGGCATCAAGATATGTTTCAGGCTCATACTAGTTTACTCCCATCACTTTGTTAGGCAGCCACATCACGACTTCCGGGAACAACATACAGGTAATCAACACGCATAATTTCAGCAGGATAAATGGCAGAATCGAGCGATAGATCTCCATCATATTGACCCCTGGCGGAGCGATACCTTTGAGGTAGAACAGCGCAAAGCCGTATGGGGGTGTCTGAACCGCAATTTCGATATTAAGAATCATCAGAATACCGAACCAGATTGGGTCATAGCCCAGCGAGACCACAATTGGGGTGAATAAAGGCGCACACATCAGGACAATGATGAGCTCATCGATAATAAAGCCGAGCAACAACATGATGACCTGCAGCAGGATGATGACACCTAATGGCGGTAAGCCAAGATCCTGAGTCAGCTGGGCAACCATATTCTGCACCCCACTCAACATGTGGAAGTTACTGAATATCGAAGCTCCAAGAATGATCCACATCGAAACACTGACCAGCATAGCGGTTTCAAACCCGGACGATTTAAACATCTCAAAGCGAAAACGCTTAAACACCACGGCCAGTAAAATCGCACCGACAACCCCGATTGCACCGGATTCAGTTGGTGTGGCGATACCGGTAATAATACTACCCAGCACTGCAACAATCAGCAGTAACGAGAACAGCCCGTCACGGGCGGTACGTACCTTCTCTTTGCCTGTCATGGTGCTTTCACTACCCGTGCCCAGCGGCGCTTTTTTCGGATTGAGTTTACAGCTGATAATGACATAAGCGATCAACAGGGTGATGGAAATCAACGCTGGAATAATCGCTGCGAGGAACATACGTCCGACTGAGTTTTGCGTGGTCGCTGCGTACATGATCATTGGAATGCTTGGTGGAATCAGAATGCCCAGACCGCCACCAGCCATGATAACCCCCAAAGCGAGCCGCTTATCGTAGCCACGCTCCAGCATAGGTTTCAGAGCAATACTGCCCGAGGTCATGATTCCCGCACCGATAATACCAACCATGGCACCAATCATCGAACAAACGCCAATCACGCTAATAGCCAAAGAGCCTCGAACCCGACCAATCACCATCTGACTGGCATTAAACATCGCATCACCGATACCTGAGCGGGTCAGCAGTTGTCCCATATAGATGTACAAAGGGATCGCCAGCAGAATAAAACTGAAGAAGTTGCTCTCGATGGTGGTTGGGATAAGGTTAAAAATCCCCTCTCCCCATGTCATGTATCCCATCCCCATGGCAATACCACCAAGCGCCAGACCGACAGGAGCCCCCAGAGCAAAACTAAATAAAATACAGCCGATAAGCAGCAGCGTTAATACTTCAATACTCATACATCACCTGCTTGTTCAACGAGTTCCTGTTGCGTTTGATTAATTTCTGCAGGCTGCTCAATCAAGGCTTTGCCTGTCACTATGTAATAGAGGTCCTGCACCATGTCACTGCTAAACTGGAGAATAAAAGATCCACAGGCAACCACCATCATTACCCAGAAGTGCGCCATACTCGGAGCCCATTCAGATTGACGTCGGTAGTTAAATTCAATCGCTTCTTCAAACTTGCCAAAAGCCATCATCAAAATAACCGCGAGGAAGAAGATCGCCAGCGAGTAAGAGAGCAAATTAAAACAGGCGCGCAGACGCATTGAGACAGAAAGGTAGAGCACATCAACGTTGATATGCGCTTTATTCTGCTGGGCAAGGGCACCACCTAAGGCGGCGATATAACCAAATAAGAATAGAGAAACGTCATACGCCCAGATAGTCGGAGTACCCAGCACATAACGAGAAAAAACTTCAAAAGCAACGGTAAGGGCTAAAATCGGCATCAGAAAAGAAGCCGACACTCCAATCCCACGCACTAGTCGATTTACGTTCAGGCAATAAAATGACAATAACTTGCTCAACATATACATCATCCCTAGAACAAAAATGGAAAAAGGGGGCAAGCCCCCTTATTGGCAATCTCACCAGCGATTCGACGTCTACCCTAAGACTTTAAGCTAGTGAAACTGCCAGTTTTTAATTAGTTATTTTGTACAATCTTGATTAAGCGCTGGCTGTACTTATCTGAGTTCGCGTACTCGCCCCACAATGAGCCCGCAGCTTCATTCCACTTAGCTACATCTTCTTTGCTTGGCTCTGGGCTCCATTTCATGCCTTTCGCTTCCATATCAGCGATAGCCTGAGATTCCCATAGACGTGACTTGGTCATTTGCTCACGAGCGTGAACCGCGCTTGCTGCACGAACAATCGCCTGCAGGTCTTGAGGCAGTTTGTTCCAGGCACTCTTGTTGACTACGATTGGTAGCGCCTGAGCACCTGCGATTGGCAAACGGTACATGTATTTAGCGACTTCAACGTGGTTTCCATCACGGTGGTCAATCAGGTTACTACCAATTGAGCCGTCGATTACGCCTGTTGCCAGACTGGTGTAGATTTCGCTCCAGGACAGAGAAGCTGGCGACGCGCCCAGATTACGCAGGAACTTGCCGTAGGCACCTGGAGCACGGATTTTCAGACCTTTAAACTCTTCAATTGAATTAATAGGGTTCTTGGTCAGAACATAAACCGGTAGCTGGATATATGGTTCTAGCCAGACTAGGTTTTGTTGGTCGTAAGCTTCTTCTAACACTTCACCCCAGCCACGTTCATGGAACAGAGCACTCAACTCGCCAACATCGTCAGTCATCCCCGGCAGACCAACTTCTACAACACCAGCAGGAAATTCACCAGCATGCATTGGCTGGAAAGGTGCGCCCATTGTCATCAGGCCAGATTTAACCGAACCCAGCACCCCCGTTTGCCCCACACCTTCACCGGCATACATCACCTGAACAGAAATACGGCCGTTTGACATGGTTTCGATGTTTTCAGCGAAGCTCTTGTAAACTTCACCATAAGCGGTGCCACGTGAATACAGGTTCACAAAACGCCAGTTATGCTCTGCAGCGAAAGCTTCAGAAACGGTAAATAAGGTACTTGAAAGTGCAAGAGCGTAGCCTGCAACTTTTTTGGTGATGCTTCCATTGCGCAGCTTGCTTAATGTTTTAAACATGAATTATCTCCTTGTTATAATCCTGCTGAGATGGCCAGTGCAGCCAACCACAGATGTGGCGTAACGTTTAACTTCCTCGTTGTCACCTTGTGACTGATAATTACAATTTATTTACATTTGTTAAATTCAGATTTATCCACGTAAAGTTTTATTCCCTTCAACCTTTCCATTTCCGCCAGGGCTGCCGCTTACTAAAGGCAAAAAAAAAGCAGCACACTAGTGCTGCAAAAACTATCTAAACGGATAACAAATAATAGGTTAGGGAACCTATGTCTGAGAGGCTCAATACTTATGCGCGTTCGTCAATTGCGGTACATAAGTATTTCACTTCGAGGTAGTCGTCGATTCCGTATTTGGAACCCTCACGGCCACAACCAGACTCTTTAACGCCACCAAATGGAGCCACCTCGGTCGAGATAATGCCTTCATTGATGCCAACAATTCCGTACTCGAGTTCTTCGCTGACGCGCCATACCCGGCTGTTGTCTCGGGTATAGAAATAAGCCGCCAGTCCATACGGGGTAGCATTGGCGCGCTCAATCACATCTGCCTCATTGTTAAAACGGAACACGGTCGAAACCGGACCAAACAGCTCCTGATGGGCAATATCCATCTGCTCAGTCACGTCAGTCAGTATGGTTGGCTGATAGAATTGACAACCCACATCTGAGACCGCTCCGCCTAACGCTAATTTAGCCCCCTGCTCGATCGCCTCTTCCACCAGACCTGACACTTTTTCGACAGCTTTGTGGTTGATCAGCGGACCAATGTCCGTGCCGTCTACCAGACCATCGCCAATCTTAAGTCCAGTCACTACTTCACAATAGCGAGCCATAAACTGATCATAGATATCGTCATGAACATAAAGTCGATTGGTACACACACAGGTCTGCCCTGCATTACGATATTTAGACAGCACTGCGCCTTGTACTGCTTTCTCGATATCGGCATCTTCAAAGACAATAAACGGCGCATTACCGCCAAGCTCCATTGAGACTTTTTTGACCGTATCAGCAGCCTGGCGAAGGATCAGTTTGCCGACCGGAGTTGAGCCGGTAAAAGAGACTTTACGAACCAGAGGGTGCTGGCACAGAACTTCACCGACTTCTGCCGGACGTGCAGTGGTGACAACATTGACCACGCCTTTAGGGATCCCCGCCTGCTCCGCTAAAGCAGCCATCGCCAAAGCACATAACGGCGTATCTTCACCAGGCTTAATCACGACCGTACAGCCCGCGGCAAGTGCAGGCCCGACTTTGCGAGTGATCATGGCAACCGGAAAGTTCCACGGTGTTATCGCGCTCACCACTCCGACAGGTTGCTTTAAAGTCATATAACGATTATGCCCATTAGCAGCAGGAATAATGTCACCATATGTTCGTTTAGCTTCTTCCGCGAACCACTCCAGAAACGATGCTCCATAGAGCACTTCACCGTAGGCTTCTTTATAAGGCTTACCTTGTTCACGAGTTAATAAGGTTGCTAAAGACTCGGCGTTTTCGACCATCAAATCGAACCATTTTTTCAGTAGGCTTGCGCGCTGCTTTGCACTGGTTTTGCGCCAACTTTTAAACGCTTCATGAGCAGCGATAACCGCAGTTTCCGCTTCCTGTTTGCCCATGTCAGGTACGCTGGTTATGGTTTCACCATTGGCAGGGTTAACAATGTTCACCACGCTACCATTACTCGCTTCTACCCACTCTCCATTGATGTATCCTTGGGAGAAGACCAAATCTAAATCTTTCATCACTCAGTTCCCTACTGTTAGAAGTATTAGCAACTTCAAAGAATCGTGACAGAAAATCACGCATAATCGTCTAATCGCATAACAAAATAATAACAACGTAGGAGAGGCGATAAATATTCTCCTATAAACATAAAGTTTTATGAGCCTAAAACAATGACGAAAACACCCTCACCTGTTGGTCAAATAGGTGACTATGAAATCAAACAACTGAAGATCTTTAAGGTCGTCGCCGATTGTGGCGGTTTCTCTGCTGCCGAAACCGAACTCAATATCAGTCGTTCAACCATCAGCATTCATATCTCCAATCTCGAATCGCGCCTCAATCTGACGCTATGCCGCCGTGGCAGAGCTGGGTTCGCCCTTACAGAAGAAGGTATCGTAGTTTATGAAGCGACGGTAAAACTGCTGGGGGAGCTGGAAGATTTTCGTAACACCATCAACCACCTGGATATTCAGCTATCAGGTAACCTTACCGTGCTGTTTAGCGACAACATCAGTCTCGATCAGCGGGCTGGAATACCTGATGTTATCCGCCAGTTTTCAAAACTGGCGCAAGAGGTTTACCTTACGGCAGATGTTGCTCGCATGAGTGAAATTGAACGTATGGTGATGCAGGAAGAGGCCGATATTGGTTTCATCCCTTTTCACCGTGAGCTTGAAGGGTTGGAGTACCAGCACATTTATACCGATGTCTGTTACCTCTATGCCAGTAACAAGAATCCATTAGCCAAGTTGAATGATGATGAGCTGACCGATGAGATCATTGATGGCTTTCCGGTTGCCTATGCAGGAATGAAAACTCAGGAACGCATTAACGGTCATCTCGCTAATATGAATCTCAAAGCAACCGCCTATAACTATGAATCGCGTATGGCACTGCTGCTCTCTTCACGCTTTATTGGCTACCTGCCAGAACTGTACGCGAAGCCCTATGTCGAACGAGGCGAGTTGGTCGCTATAGCGCCAGAAAGGCGCAGTTTTCAATTGGAAATCATGGCGATAACCAAGAAAACCAATGCCCTCAATAAAGTGCGTTCGCTGTTTATCAATATCATGCGCGATCATTATCGTAGCCAGGGCAGATAAAACTCAGCCCAGTGCTGTGAAACACTGGGCTGATATTCGCACCAAACAACATTAATTAAGCGACTTGAGCAACCTCGCTGCGCTTAACCTCTTGCTTTTGCTCTATCTTGTCACAGATATAGCCACCGATTGGGATGGCAGACGTTGCCGCAGGTGAAGGGGCATTGCATACGTGCAAGCTGCGTTTGCTCTCCGCAAACAAGAAATCATGCACTAAGGTACCATCTTTCAGTACCGCCTGAGCGCGAATCCCTGCCGGATAGGGTTCGAGATCTTCGACTTTAATCTGTGGGCAATACTTGTTGACCAGTTTTAGGTAACCGGCTTTCCACCAGGAGTTTTTGGTCTCAATCAAACCGGTTTTAAGGTGTTTAGCCGACACTTTCCAGAAGCCGGGGAAACTCAACATATCCAGCACATCGCGCAGACTGAAGTTGATTTTACCGTAACCTTCACGCTTCCACCCTTGCACCGCATTAGGACCAACCGTTACTGAGCCATCGATCATTCGCGTCAGGTGCACACCAAGGAAGGGCAAATCAGGATCGGGAATCGGGTAGATAAGATGATTGACAATATTGTTGTACTTTTTCGGTAAACGATAATACTCACCGCGATAAGGCACTATCTGAAAATCCGTTTCAATGCCCATCATTTTGGTCATTCTGTCGGCCATCAGACCCGAACATACCACTAAGAACTTACCATCGTAGGAGACAACCTGATCTTTTTTCTGCGCCGAAACCACCACACATTGCGGCGACTCATACAGCCCGGTCACCTCTGTGCCTAACGCGACTTCACCACCCGCTTCGACAAACACCTGGGCCATTTTCTCCGTTACCTGACGGTAGCTAACAATACTGGTGGTTGAAACAGCAATAGCGCCCAAACCAACAATATTTGGCTCACGGACTTTCAGCTCCTCCTGATCAATCAGTTCCACATCCAGACCGTTTTTTTGACAACGCTGATACAGTGCATGCATACGTTCGACTTCAAGAGGACTGGTTGCCACTAATAATTTGCCGCAGTTCTCTACCGGGATATCGTGCTCAGCGCAGAAGTTCGTCGTCGCAGCTACTCCTGCTTTACAGAATTCTGCCTTAAGGCTACCTGGCGCGTAGTAGACGCCGGCATGTATAACACCGCTGTTGTGTCCGGTTTGGTGACATGAAAAGCCCTGCTCTTTATCAAGCAGTAAAATCGACTTGTCAGGGTTGCGCAGTTGCAATTGCCATGCGGTTGAAACGCCAACAATCCCGCCACCAACGACGATGTAGTCGTATACTTTTTCCATGCTCGTACTCCTTCACTCACTCTGTTTTAATTATAGCGAAACGCCCTTCCCCGTTCACTGAATGAATGGACAAAGGCGTTTGGCTATAAGCCCCCGAACACGGGGACATTAATTAGCGAGTAAAATGACCGCGCTGACGAAGTAGCTCACGTTTCAAACCTTCATGGGCGACGAACTTATCACGACCATGTAGCCAGCAGTGGTTCTGAACGACAAGCATTGAGCCAACGTTAACACGAACATTGAAACAGTTAGTGTCGCTTTCCAATGATTCACTCATCTGATGCAGGTAAAGCCCTTGCTGCATGTTCTGTGGCTGAGCAAACTGGTCAATAAACAGCATGTGTGGTTTACCGTTCTTGTCCTCTTCAAAGAACACAGGGTGATTAATGGTGTAACCGACATTTTTACTTGGTGGAGCACCCCAAACGATATCTTGCTTAGCCATTGGATGGTGGTAAAAACGCTCAAGATCCTGCCAGTCATCAACGTGTAGTAGCAATGAATCGCCCATTTGCATGTTCTTTTCGTCCATCTTCATCATCAGAACGAAATCGGTACGTTCATTGACGTAAGTGCCGTCGTTGTGCAGTTCCATGCGGCGGTGTGCCTGACGCAGGTAGCTGTCGCTGCTGTCATCATTTTTAACCGTGAAACGAGCGTAGTATTTGCCATACATAGCATCGAAGTTAGGAATACCGATCAGGTGAGAAATCGCCGTTGAAAGAATAACAAAAAACTCGCGCTGCTCTTCGCTATCGGAGAAGCTTGCTTTCGCTTCTTCTGAAGGTTCAAGTAAGAAAGCGCCTGTTTCACGATCTTCCATGGTCTCAACTAAGAATTTACCTAGCTGGTAATCACACGCTTTGTCGAGTGCGTCTGCAACTGCGAAACGCAAAAATGCTTTATATTCCAAAGACTGTAGGTTGTATTCTTGAATCAAATCAGCAAATTTATCTAACGTCTCTTTGGCTAGAGTTACCACCTGAAGACGCGGGCTCTCTGGGTGTAGGGAGATAGTAAAGCCGCAGCGTTCCTCGACATTCTGGTTGAAAACCTTAGCGATATTCATTGTTTCACATCCTTTTTTTGGCTGAGCAGTCAGACTGCTTTTCACGTCATATTGTTGTTTTTAGCTAAGCGAATGGGCCCGACGCTTGAGTTAACAAAACTATAACTACAGCAGGAACATATTAACAATATATGGTAGATATAGTTTCCATATACAAAATAGATGGCGAATTCAGGAGTAACCGCAATGGACTTAAAGCGCCTGCACTATTTCCACCAGCTTGCTCAGACTGGCAACTTCACTAAGGCGGCTGATCAACTGGGGATTGCTCAGTCAGCACTGAGTACCAGTATAAAAAAACTCGAACATCAGCTCGGGCTAAAACTGATTAACCGCGCCGAACGGCAGATGAGCCTCACCACTGAAGGTCAGGTTCTGTTGCGTCACGCAAAAATCATTTTGGAAGATGTCGAGCAAGCAGAAAAAGAGATGCAGGAGCTGAAAGGACTCACCAGTGGCGTGATCAATTTTGGCGTCTCCGCGATGCTTGCCTCCTACTATCTGCCTGACGCCCTTGAGCAGTTCAAGAAAGTCTACCCGGGGATACAGATTAATATTCACGAAGCTGGCACTGCGACCCTTGGTCAGATGCTGGTTAATGGGGAGCTGGATCTGGCTTTAATCCGCGGTGACCGTCAACATGAACAGATTCGCCAGAGCGTGCTGGCACAAGATCAGATTGCGGCTTGTGTTCCTGCTCAACACCCCTTTGCCAACAGAGAAAGCATCACCATGGAAGAGTTTTGTCAGCAGCCACTGGTGTTGTTTAAGAACGGTTACTTTCTGCGTGAAACCGTCAACAGCTATTGCCACAACAACAAAATTCAGCCTGATATTCATTTCGAAACCAATCTGCCTGAACTGCTTAAATCCATGGTTAGGCGCAATATCGGAATCGGGACCTGTCTTCCCGTGCTAGTTAGAGATGATGATGAGCTGAGAGCCATTCCCTTCGACCCGCCAATCCCTCTGCAACTGGGGATCGGCTGGAAGTCGAGTCACTACCTATCCACTGCAGCCAAAGCTTTTGTCAGCTTTCTGACTGACACTTTGAGTGAGGGGAGCAAGAACTGATCGGTTTACATCGCCTCAATAGTTTGATGGCGATAAACCTTTATATTTATCCGTAATGATTTTACTCAACCAGAGCCATCGATAACATCTCGGCAACATTAACCAACGCAGAGCTTGTCGAACATGGAAACAAACAACCGTTACGATGCCTTCTGGATGCCCTTTACCGCGAACCGAGATTTCAAAGCGAACCCGCGCATCATCAATCGTGCCGAGGGCATGTACTGTTATTCGGATCAGAACACTCAGCTTCTTGATGCTACCGCTGGCCTTTGGTGTGTCAACGCTGGCCACGGCCGTAAAGAGATCGGTGAAGCAATGGCGAAACAAGTCGCAGAACTCGACTACAGTTCCCCATTCAATTTTGGTCACGACATTGGTTTTGAATTCGCTCAACGCCTGGTGAAATACACTCCACCGGGTATCGATAAAGTGTTCTTCACCAATTCAGGTTCAGAAGCAGTCGAAACCGCACTTAAGATTGCCCTCGCCTATCAACAAGCCAAAGGCAACACAGGTAAATTCAAGCTGATTGGCCGAGAGCTGGGCTATCACGGGGTTAACTTTGGCGGTATTTCTGTCGGCGGCCTTACTCCGAACCGTAAAGGGTTTGGTCCTCTGCTACAAACTGACCACCTTGAGCACACTCTGGATATTGAGCGTAATGCATTTAGCCGCGGCTTGCCTGAACATGGCGTAGAAAAAGCTCAGCAGCTAGAAAGACTGATTCAGCTTCACGGTGCTGACAGTGTTGCTGCTGTCATTGTTGAGCCAATCGCGGGAGCGGGCGGTGTCATTCTGCCACCAAAAGGTTATCTGCGTCAGCTACGTGAAATTTGTGACCGTCACGATGTGGTTTTGATCTTTGATGAAGTCATCACGGGCTGGGGTCGTCTGGGCTCAGCATTTGCTGCTGAAGAGTTTGATGTGGTGCCTGATTTGATTACATCAGCAAAAGGGATCAGCAGCGGTGTTGTACCACTCGGTGCGGTGTTCGCTAAAAATGAGATCTACCAGACCGTTGTCAATCAAGCTCCGGAAGGCAGTGTCGAATTCTTCCATGGCTATACCTACTCAGGTCACCCGGTCGCATGTGCTGCGGGTCTAGCAACACTGGATATCTATGAACGTGAAGGGCTACTTAATCGTGCCAGCGGAGAAATCGGTCAATACTTTGAACAGGGACTGCACTCGCTGAAAGATATTGATTCTATCATTGATATCCGCAACTACGGTCTGATCGGTGCTGTGCAGTTTGCTGAAGCACCTCACGGTAAACCTATTGGCTTTGATATTCTCAAACGTTGTTACGACAAGGGCGTTATGGTTCGTAGCATGGGCAATACTATTGCACTATCGCCACCACTCATTATTGAAAAGCACCACATTGACCTCATCGTCGATACTCTGGGTCAGGTGGCTAAAGAGCTGACTCACTCATAACTCTCCGATGCGCAGCAGACATTTCTTGCCTTTTTGCTGCGCTTTTTTTCACTCTCCAGCCAACCAACCTATGGCTAATTCAATCGCCAGCTATTACTTACCACGCCCCAACCAATTACACATCAAAACATTAGACAACCAACCAATTCAAATAACAAAAACCCGCTCATTTTTGTGATATTTGCACAAAACGGCATAAAAATGTATATTCTCGTCACAAAATTTATTTCGAACTCAAAACAATTTGGGAGCAGTTTTAGTGCTTTCCTTCTAAAAAGGTAAGCACACTATTAAAACTTTTACTTGTTATTTATGGACAATGCAGCAAAAAAATACAGTATCGACACCACTGATTATCAGGTCGGTCAGGACAACGTACAAAAGTGGGGATTCGATATCCACAACCCAGTATTCGGCATCAGTGCAGGTCTGGTAATCTTATGCCTTCTTTCACTTCTTATTGTCGATCCGGCTACCGCTCGTGATGCACTAAACGGACTAAGAAACAGCATCATTGCTGACTTTGACCTGTTCTTTATGTGGTCAACGAACTTCTTTATTGTCTTTGCCATCGCGCTACTGCTATCGCCACTTGGAAAAATCCGTATTGGTGGTAAAGAAGCCCGCGCAGAACACTCAACACTATCCTGGTTGTCGATGCTATTTGCGGCAGGGATGGGAATCGGTCTGCTGTTCTGGAGTGTTGCTGAGCCAACCGCCTACTTCACTGACTGGTGGGGTATGCCTCTTAACGCTGAACCATATAGCGAAGAAGCAAAATCTCTGGCAATGGGCGCAACCATGTTCCACTGGGGAATTCACGGCTGGGCTATCTACGCTATTGTTGCCTTGTCGTTGGCTTTCTTTGCTTTCAACAAAGGTCTGCCTCTGTCACTTCGTTCTGCCTTCTACCCACTTTTTGGTGATCGTGCCTGGGGCTGGCTAGGTCATGTCATCGACATTCTTGCTGTGCTTGCCACTCTGTTTGGTTTAGCAACCTCTCTTGGTCTAGGGGCTCAGCAGGCGACCAGTGGTATCAACCATGTATTCGGTCTTGAAGGTGGGATTGGCACCCAGATGATCGTTATCGCTTTTGTTACCTTCATTGCGGTGCTATCGGTTATTCGTGGTATTGATGGTGGCGTTAAGCTGCTGAGTAACATCAACATGGTGATCGCATTTGCTTTACTGGCATTCGTTATTTTCATCACTTTTGATGTTGCCATCGCCTCTATCTGGGATAGCACCATTGCTTACGCGCAAAACATTTTCACTCTGAGTAACCCTCATGGTCGTGAAGATAGCGCATGGATGCACGGCTGGACTGTTTTCTACTGGGCATGGTGGGTTTCATGGTCTCCATTCGTCGGCATTTTTATCGCCCGAGTATCGAAAGGACGTACCGTTCGCGAATTTATCTTCGCAGTCATTGTTATTCCAACCGCGGTTACATTGGTCTGGATGTCTGTCTTCGGTGGTATCGCTCTTGATCAAGTGGTAAATAAAGTTGGCGAACTGGGTGCTAACGGCCTGACAGATATCTCACTGACACTGTTCCACGTTTATGATGCCCTGCCGTACAGCTCAGTAATTTCTGTACTGTCTATTGTGCTAATTCTGGTGTTCTTTATTACTTCATCAGACTCCGGTTCTCTGGTTATCGATAGCATCACAGCGGGTGGTAAGATCGATGCACCAGTGCCACAACGTATCTTCTGGGCATGTATCGAAGGTTCAATTGCAGCAGTTATGCTGTGGATTGGTGGTAAAGAAGCGCTGCAAGCTTTGCAGTCAGGTGTTGTCGCAACAGGCCTGCCGTTTACATTGGTACTTCTGGTGATGTGTATCAGTCTGATTAAGGGCTTGAGATCTGAACTTCCTCTCTATCAGTCAGACCTTCGACCTGCATCGGCATAAAAAAGCTATAAGCAGCTAAAAACAGATTGGGCGCTAATGTTAGCGCCCTTTTTTCGTCTGTCCGTCCAGTGTTCTATTACATCGCAATCTATACTAGCTGTAAGATTCAGCGGGAGTTTAGGTTAATGGATGGACGACTCATCAATATAATCGCACTCGATCATATTGTCCTGCGCACCAGTCAACTGGCTGAGATGGTGCACTTTTATCAGGATATCCTTGGCTGTTCGATTGAGCGGCAAAAGCCTGATATTGGTCTGACTCAACTAAGAGCTGGTAGCGCATTAATCGATATAGTGACGGTCGACAGTGAACTAGGAAAACTGGGGGGCAAAGCGCCTCAACAGAATGGAAGAAATGTCGATCACTTCTGCCTACAGGTGAGCGCCTTTGATGAGCAGCAGTTGATTGACTATTTAAAGCAACATCAGTTAAAGCTCTCTGACTTTGCGCCGCGTTATGGTGCACAAGGGTATGGGCGCTCAGTCTATGTTGATGATCCGGAGGGCAACGTGGTCGAGCTTAAACCCTATAAAGAGAACTGGGCGGAGCAAAAACTATCCGATGCGGATAGTTAGAGCCTCATCAACTTACTACTCAAAACCTAAGCGTATAGTGATTCATCGGTTAAAAAGTGTATGGATAGCGCATGTTAGATCACCCTCAATTCACTCAGCTTAGAAAGAACCTTCATCAACGCCCTGAGTTATCACATCAAGAGCAACAAACCGCTCAACGCATCCTCGAAGTATTTGAGAAATTCGCCGCCGATGAAGTGCATACGCAGCTTGGCGGTCACGGTGTGGCATTCGTATTTAATGGTAAACAGCCAGGGCCATCGACATTAATCCGTTGTGAGTTAGACGCCCTGCCTATTCAGGAGCAGAACACTTTTGCTCATCGCTCAGTAACTGATGGCGTCTCCCATAAATGTGGTCATGATGGTCATATGGCGATCATCACCGCACTAGGTGCAACATTAGCAACACGTAGACCTGTGTCAGGAAGAGTAATTCTCTGTTTCCAACCAGCCGAGGAGACCGGAGCTGGAGCAATAGATATGGTTAATGATGCCAAGTTCAATGCTTTGAAACCCGACTACGCCTTTGCCCTGCACAATTATCCAGGATTAAAGCTGGGATCGGTAGCAGTACGAGCGGGAACGTTCAATTGTGCCTCACGCGGCATCATCATCAAACTCAAGGGTAAAACATCTCATGCTGCCCACCCTGAAGATGGTGTCAGCCCCGCTACCACTATGTGTCAGATTATCGAGCAGCTTAATCAGCTTCCTCAACAGCTTGCCGCTCAGGGGGTTAAAGATAAACTTTGGGTTACCGTCATTCACGCCAGACTCGGTGAGGTTGCTTTTGGTACTGCACCGGGGGAAGCGGTTGTTATGGCGACGCTACGTAGTGAAACAAATCAGGCTATGGATACCTTAGTCGAGATGACACAAGCCTTTTCTCGCCATTACGCCGAGCAAGCTGGGCTGGAGATCGAATTCAGTTTTGCTGATGTTTTTCAGGCCAGTGTTAACTCTCAGGAAGGGTGCGACCGGGTTGTAGAAGCTTGCCGTAATACTTCTACGGAATTTACTCTGATGGAAGAACCAATGCGCTGGTCAGAAGATTTTGGTCAGTTCACAGCAGTCGCCAGACAAGGGGCGATGTTTGCCTTAGGTGCCGGCGTTGATACACCACAACTGCACAATCCAGACTATGACTTTGCCGATCAACTCATTCCAATTGGTCATGATCTGTTTCTCGACCTTATCAAACAGATTAATCACCTTGAGTAATCTGGTGCGCTAAACGATTGAAACTTGGGCTGATATAGAAAAACATTATCAATCGATACAATTAAGCAGCAATTAAACGTCGAAACTTTGTGAAACATAGTTAAAATAGCCGGCTCAGATTTTCTATCCATAGCGCTCCTTTGAGGAAGAAACATTGAAAACGCAGCACCTTTCAGCAAGCGACAAGCAAGATATTGAACTCGCTAAACAGATTTTAGCCAGTGGTGAACTCGTCGCTATTCCAACCGAAACAGTTTACGGACTGGCGGCAGACGCATCGAATCCGGAAGCAGTGAAGAAGATCTTCGCAGCGAAAGGTCGACCAGCTAACCACCCGTTAATTGTTCATATTGGTAATGTTGAGCAACTGTCTGACTGGGCGCGTGATATTCCTCAGCAAGCGTATACTATCGCTGACGCTTTTTGGCCGGGTCCTGTGACACTGCTGCTAAACAAAGCACCTCAAGCAACTCCAGTGGTTACAGGTGGCTTAGATACGATCGGTATTCGCATGCCTGCTCATGACGTCTTCAGTACATTATTGAAGTCTTCTGGAATGGCTGTTGCTGCACCGTCAGCAAACCCATACAAGAAGCTGAGCCCGACTTCAGCTGAACATGTACTCAACTCACTGGGCGGTAAGATTTCCGCAGTTCTGGATGGTGGCGACTGTGCTCATGGTCTTGAATCGACCATTATCGATCTGACCGAAAAGCCATTCCGTATTCTGCGTACGGGTCCCGTTACTGCTGCAGAGCTTTCTCAAGTGCTTGGCGAAGAAGTCCTGTCCCCAAAAGCACACACTGTCGCGGTGCCGGGCAATGTCACCAGTCACTACCAGCCAAACACTAAGGTTCGTCTGGTTACGCTGGAAGAGATAGAAAATGCCACAGGTGATAACATTGCCTGCTTACACTACTCCCCTGTTGAGCTAAAGACAGGCTTCAAATCTAAGCAGATGCCTACAGATGTCGCTCAATACTCTCACGACCTTTACCGCGCTCTGGATGACGCAGATAAATGGGGTTGCGATGAAATCTGGGTAGAGCGACCACCGGTAAGCGAAGCGTGGTTTGCGGTCCATGACCGTCTTAACCGAGCCCAGTCAAAGCTGTAATTATTGACTGTTAAGTTTCTAAAATGCCCCATTCCAGTGGGGCATTTTTGTATCTAAGCCCCCTTAGCTATTTGCAACAATCACTCTATTTACTTGAGCCTTTGGTTAATTAATCATAATTAAAGTGACAATGGATCAATCACGGGCAAAAGATGTTGCAATTTCGTTAAATAGAATTAAAACTCTAACTCAGCAACTAAAACAGATCAGCTAAGTATTTGATCGTTTGATAGAAGGAGTGTGTTTTGCTTAGTATTCTTCGCCTGATAATGGCTGCTATTTTTGTGGTCTTTACCACCCTGTTCGCCTTTGTTTACTGCTTGTTTAGTCCACGTAACCCAAAGCACGTTTATTTCTTCTGTCGCTGGTTTAATCAACTACATAAGATACTTGGTCTGACTCTGATTCAACGTGGCCTGGAGCGAGATCCAACACCGGCTAACAGTGTCTATATTTCCAACCACCAAAGTGTCTATGACTTTGTTACCTCTCCGGGCATGCTGAGACCGAGAACCGTCTCTTTAGGAAAGCGAGAATTGCTCTGGGTACCCTTCTTTGGCCAACTGTACTGGATTACCGGCAATATTCTGATCAATCGTGAAGATAAATCGAAAGCGCGCGACACCATTAAACAAGTAGCGCAAGCAATCCACCAGCGCGATCTCTCAGTCTGGGCTTATCCTGAAGGCACCCGCAGTAAGGGCCGTGGCCTGCTACCGTTTAAGACTGGCGCGTTTCGGATGGCTATTGAGGCTGGCGTACCTATTACTCCAATGGTGGTGAGTAACACGCATAATAAAATCAATCTCAATCGAAGCAATAATGGCATTGTGATTACGGAAATGCTCGAGCCTATCGATACTTCGGGCTATAGCATCAATGACGCGCGTGCTTTAGCAGATCACTGTCATGCTCTAATGGCCAAGAGAATTGCCCAGCTTGATGAAGAAGTCGCTCAACTGGAACAACAGGCAAAAGTGACCACACAACCTTCCGCCAGCGAATAACTTCAGCCGGGATACATTAACCACTGAAATCGTGACCAGAAAAACAATTGCTCATATCGTCGCAATTTCTTCTTTCCGGTCACATTTATCTCTTCCGCAGCACACTATTCTATCCATGTGTACCTAAGCGGAATTGTTTATGGATGTGTTATTGCTGGTCGGCCTTATCTGTCTCAATGGCGTATTCGCCATGTCAGAAATTGCCCTTGTTGCTGCTAAACCTAACCGACTGAAAAAGCGTGCTGAAAGCCACTCATCTGCGGCTATTGCCCTCAATTTAAAGAACAACCCGACTCAATTTCTATCGACAATCCAAATTGGTATTACCGCAATTGGTATCTTAAGCGGTGTGTTTGGTGAAGCGATATTTTCCGAACCCTTTTCCAGCTGGCTGATCATTCAGGGACTGAGTCCTGATATTGCCGGAGCCTTAGCCACTATGGTTGTGGTCGCCTCCATCACTTACTTCGCAATTGTTGTCGGCGAGCTCGTCCCTAAACGGTTTGCGCAGAATAATGCCGAGCACATTGCTGTTATCGTCGCCTACCCAATCTATGCTCTGGCCAAACTGGCATCACCATTTGTCTGGCTACTCAGTGTTTCGACTGACGCCCTACTGAAGTTGTTCCGCCAACACCAACCAGCAGAGGATCAGGTCACCGAGGATGACATCATAGATATCATGACGGAAGGCTCTGAATCTGGTGCGATTGAGCCGCAAGAACAACAGATGATTCGCAACCTGCTTCATCTCAATGACCGCTTGGTAACGTCACTGATGACTCCACGTTGTGACATTGAGTACCTCGACATCACCCAGCCTATCGATCAGATCTTGCAGCGGATTAGTCATACTCAACATTCCGTCTGGCCTATCTGTCATGGCAGTCTGGATAAGATCATCGGTACCATATCGTCAAAAGTCCTGCTTGATATCTACAACGAACTATCGATCGCCACGCTGGCAAGGCAGGTACGTCGACCACGTTATGTTCCCGAATCGATGAAGGGGCTTCCGCTGCTCAATGATATGCAGCAAACCAACTGCGAGATGGTATTTATCGTCGATGAGTATGGCGATGTCCAGGGGCTGGTCACGCACTATGACTTACTGGAGTCTATTGCCGGGGAGCTGGGCATGGCTCCTCAATATCTATGGGCCAAACAGCAGCAGGATGGCAGTTGGATAATGGATGCGATGATTCCAATTAATGAGCTCAAGCATCGTCTAGAGATTGGAGTTCTTGATGGCGAAAAGAGCGAAGGATTTCAAACCCTCAACGGTTTTCTTACCTGGAAGACAGGTAGCGTTCCCGAATGCGGTGAAGTGGTACAGCTAGACCACTGGCATTTTGAAATATTATCCGTCAGCCACAATCGCGTACTGCAGGTTCGCTGTTACATGAAATGAGTTAAAAAATAAAACCCCGGCTACTGCAAAGTAACCGGGGTTTTCAGATCGGATTAAGCACTTAGTGCCTGTTCCAGATCCGCCAGAATATCATCAATATGTTCAATACCAACCGACAGGCGAATCATCTCCGGAGAAACACCTGCTTGTTTCTGCTCTTGCTCACTTAACTGACGGTGAGTGGTCGAAGCTGGGTGACAAGCCAGTGACTTAGCATCACCTATGTTAACCAGACGCTTGAAGATCTGCAGTGCATCGTAGAAGCGAACCCCAGCGTCATAACCGTCCTTAAGTCCAAATGACAGGATTGCTGATGGCTTACCCTTCATATATTTTTCGGCTAATGGGTAATGTTCTGAGGTCGGCAGACCTGCATAGCTGACCCAGCTTACTTTCTCGTGCTGTTGTAAGAACTCAGCAACTTTAAGCGCATTTTCAGTATGACGCTCCATACGTAGCGGTAGAGTTTCCAGCCCCTGCATTAACATAAAGGCATTCATTGGAGAGAGTGCAGAACCGGTGTTACGCAGTGGCACAGTACGAGCACGACCAATAAAGGCAGCTTCACCAAACGCCTCACAGTACACAACACCATGATATGAAGGTTCAGGTTGGTTGAAGACAGGGAAGCGGTCTTTATGCTGAGCCCAAGGGAACTTACCTGAATCAACGATCATACCGCCTAGTGTTGTGCCATGACCGCCAACATATTTCGTCAGAGAATGAACAACGATATCGGCACCGAACTCGATAGGTTTGCACAATGCTGGTGTCGCAACGGTGTTATCGACAATCACTGGGACACCCTGCGCATGTGCCAGCTCAGCCACACGCTCAAGGTCGATAATGTTGCCTGCCGGGTTACCGATACTCTCACAGTAAACCGCTTTGGTATTTTCATCGATAAGTTCCGCTAAACTCTCTGGCTTATCGTCTTTAGCAAACTTCACCTCAATGCCCTGATTTGGCAGCATATGCGCAAACAGTGTGTAGGTACCACCGTATAACTGTGGTGTAGACACAATGTTATCACCCGCCTGAGCAAGGGTCTGAATCGCATAGTTAATTGCCGCACTACCCGCGCTGACAGCCAGACCTGCAATACCACCTTCCAGCGCAGCCATACGCTTTTCCAGTACATCATTGGTTGGGTTCATAATACGGGTGTAAATATTGCCCGGAACTTCAAGGTTGAAGAGATCAGCACCATGCTGGGCATTATCAAATTCGTAAGCAACGGTTTGATAAATCGGCGTGGCAACAGATTTAGTTGTCGGGTCGGTTTCGTAACCAAAGTGTATTGAGAGGGTTTCGTCTTTCATAATCCTTCCTTGGGTAAGTAATACAGAACTAGGTTATTGTCATAACAGTTATCGAAGCTGAACTGTTTATAAATCATCCAAATGTGTGGATTAATTCACACTCAATTTTCTGTATCACTTTTGCGTCAAGATACAACTAAATTCCGCAAGGCATCTGATTAGACCATTTGATTGCATACCTTCATGTATACTGCGCGGCAGTTATAGCCACATGAATAAGACTATGTTTCTAGCACCGTATTTTTCACAAGATAACAATCAGTTCCAGTTTACTCGCCAGCAAGCAAGCCACTTTGCTAAAAAGGTTGCGGGTGACTTTAACCCTATCCATGACGAAGACAACAAGCGTTTTTGTGTTCCTGGTGATCTTCTTTTTGCCGTACTGCTAAGCAAAGAAGGTGTCAGCCAGAAAATGCGTTTCGACTTCTCAGGCATGGTTAACGATGGGGTTGCTTTGTCGATTGAGAACAAATGTGAAAAAGAGAGTGCAGTGGTAGACGAGAAGTCTAAAGAGTACTTGCACATGTCTCGTGAAGGTGAAGTGAACCGTAACCCTGAGTTTATTGAACACGTAGTAACAAGCTATGTTCAGTTCTCAGGTATGAACTTCCCACATATCATGGTTCCTCTAATGGAAGAGCAGCAGATGATGATCAACTGCCAGCGCCCACTGGTTATCTACGAAAGCATGGAAGTGGAGTTCTCTCGACTTGATCTGACACACCCAGAAGTAGAGTTTTCTGGTGCCACTTTTGATGTTGACGGAAAACGTGGTCTGGTGACTCTGAACTTCACATTCAAAGAAGATGGTCAGATCGTCGGTAAAGGTTTGAAGCGTATGGTAGCAAGTGGCTTAAAACCATACGATCAGGAAGCAGTTGACGATTTGGTGGAACGCTTCCACGCTCGCAAAGAGGCGTTTCTAGCCGAGTTTGCTAACGCAGCATAAATGACAAAGGGTTATCAAACAGTGATAACCCTTTTTTGATCGAACGACTGACTGACCTGCCAGATGTCGGTCAGTTCAAAAATCTTACCCAATCATCTGGCTCTCGTTCCCAATCTTGGTTAGCCTCTTTCGCACTAACTCTTCCACTAGAAATCTCATGACACAGCAAAGCTACTACTCCGCTTCAATTCTGCAGTTTACTCAAACGGATACAGAACAGATCCTGACTCATTTCAGCCCACAGCAACAGTCGGACTGGAAAGCGAAAATTGAACTGTTGAAAGTGCAGTTTAATCAACTTCCTCATCTCGCTGGTGACGTTGTTTTCGGTTTTGCCCAACCAGAAATTAACCTGACTACAGAGGTCATTGTCCTCTATCGTGGTTTGGTGTTTGTGCTTAAAATCGGCTTTGATGCAGCCCAGTATGATGAGCAGGTTACGGCTGCGCTTCATCAGCAGGCGCAACAACTGAAAACTGCTCACATTGGTAGCCAGAGCAAATTTATTATTCCTGTCGCGATTGAAACCAGTGCCGCACCTCAACCTAGTGCAATCATGGTCTCAGAAGAGTTAGTCGCCAACACTATGTGCGACAGTGGCGAGCATTTAGCAGCCCTGATTGAGCACTTTTCTAACCAGTACAAAGATGACCAGATCATTCTCAGCGACTGGCTAGAAAGTGGCTTTAACAGCCAATAGTGTCAACGGGTCATCTTCTTGACAAACACCACCACGAACAGCGCCATGGTAAAGCTGCCTAAGAAGGCTTCACAGGCAGCAATAAACCTTGCGACTCCGACAGGCGATATATCCCCATAACCTAAGGTAGTGAAGGTCACAACGCTGAAATAGAGAGAGTTAAAGAACTCTAACACATAGAATTTCCAGCCAGTCACATCTTCATAAATCGGGTGTGCGCCTGTGGTATCAAGGAAGAAGTAAGCGAAAGCACAAATCAGGATCAAGAATATCGAGAACCCGACCACTCTGATCGGATCTTCCCCATAACCACAGAACAGATCCACCAGTTTGGAGATCATTCTCTTGAAACTGAATAGTGGCATTTGATAACGGCGAAAACGCATTTCACGCTTGAAAAAATCACCCGCCATCTCAAACAGCCCTTGCTTTTCACACTGCTTACGAATGTTACGACAGACCTCTTCCGCCTCCTGACAATACATAATCGAGGCCTTGCGATCTTGGGTACGTAACGCCCGCTTAGCTTCTGACTCCTGCTTTAGACATTCACCCCATTCGATGTTCTCTAATTTGGCTCGCGACAGTTCAGCACCCAGCAAATTGCAGTTATCCAATTTGGCACAATGCAAGTTAGCCCCGATCAACTTCGTTTTCATTAACGAAGAACCGCGTAAATCTAAGCCGAAAAAGTGGGCGTCAACTAAATTCGCCCGATAAAAATCTGCATCTCGACACTGATAACCATCTTTACAACCACGATTTACCAGGTCGATATCCTCAAGATTTGTTCTCGCCAACTGAAATCCGTCTAAAGGTTTACCTGCTGCGGCCCATTGCTCAACCTTGTCTTTTATATCATCTTTGCTTTTATCGACTTTGGGATCATGCCAGTAACAGAGTCCTGACTCCCCACACGGTTGATCGCAGCACCAGCCATCAGGATTTTGATAGCTGCATCGGCCTTGGTGAGATTCCATATGCGCTGCCCCTAACTGTATCTAACATCACATTGGCCATGCTAGATATCATTACTAAGTGTAGTGGGTGCATATGGACGCGCCACGGCTATTTACAAATTAATCAGTATCAACTTGTTCTCTAAGCCATTTTTTAAACAGGCGTGTGTAGGGGTCATCAATATGGGTAATGACAAAGTAACCTGCATTTGCAGCAGTCGCTGGGAATGGTGCAATTAGCCTTCCCTGCTCTATCTCCTTACCAAGTAGTGCCACTCTGGCAAGTGCAATTCCGACTCCCGCTTCTGCGGCAGACATCGCCATGTCAGTCCGGTTAAAGAAGTGTCCCTGATTGGTTTCATAATCAAGCCTTTGCTGGGCCGTCCAATAGAGCCACTCATAATCTTTCGCGGCCCCTGACCATGGCATCGCGTCATGCAACAGAGTCACCTTTGACCAGGCCTCATTCCCCTGCAGAATGCCACTATGAACCTTGAAGTAGTCAGGGCTCATAACAGGTAGGAGTGACTCTTCCATGAGCAGCTCTGCATCAGCATGCTTGTATGGCAGTGGACCATAATCGATGGCGATATCAAAGTTGCGCTTATCACTATCAACCAACGCTCCTTCTGCAAAGGTATGAATCTGTACATCGGGGTAACGCTTATGGAAATTCTCCAATCGCGGCACCAACCACTTAAAGGCGAAAGAAGGCGTTAGCTTGAGGCGAATCTGTTTACGTTCCGAAACCTGAGTCAGTTGGAAAATATTCTCTTCAATTGCCGCTAAGTGGTGACTGGTTGCATCAACCAATTTATGTCCCTGTTCACTTAAACGAATACCACGTGCATGGCGTTCAAATACACTAAAACCTAATCGTTCTTCAATCTGTTGTAATTGCTGGCTAACAGCGCCAACTGTCAGGTTAAGATCTTTAGCGGCACTAGTCAGGCTCTGGTGCCGGGCAACAATACAGATCAGGTTAACTCCATGTAGTAATGCTGATTTCATGACTACCTTTTAATTTTTCTAAAACCTACTATCAATTCTTATCGATTGTTAACCGGATGTAAATTGTCCATCCTTGGCAAAATTTCAAAACTGTGAGAGTTGAACGTGAAGGTCGTTATTTTAGGCAGCGGTGTGGTCGGTCTGACCAGCGCTTGGTATTTATCGCAGGCAGGCTTTGAGGTCACGGTGATCGATAGACAGGCTCGCTCGGCTGAGGAAACCAGTTTCGCTAATGCCGGGCAGATCTCCTATGGCTATTCTTCGCCTTGGGCTGCTCCGGGTATTCCCGCTAAAGCGATCAAATGGCTATTCGAAGAGCATGCTCCGTTAAAGATCAAACCAAGCCTAAGCCCTGAACTGATTCAATGGGCCAGTCAAATGCTGGTCAACTGTCAGCTTGAGAAGTATCGCGTCAACAAATCGCGCATGCTAACCATAGCGAATAGAAGCCGTGAGTGTTTAGCTGAGTTAAATCGAAACTATGACCTTAACTATCAGGGAAGAACCAAAGGGACGTTACAAATCTTCCGCAATCCTGCTCAGCTTAAGGCAGTAGAAAAAGATATTGCTCTGCTTGAAGAGAGTGGTACTAAGTACCAGTTAATGGATCCGGCACAATGTCTTGTCCAGGAACCAGGTTTAGCCAACATGCAAGGTAACTTAGTTGGCGGGCTCTATCTGCCTGACGATGAGACTGGCGACTGTCAGCTGTTTTGTCAGCAATTACAGCAAATGGCTGAGCAAGCGGGCGTCACCTTCCTGTTTAACACGACAGTGGACAAGTTGAATAGCGAAAACAACCAAGTGGTTAGCGTCGAGACTTCTCAAGGTACCATCCATGCTGATAGCTATGTGATTGCACTAGGCAGCTACTCTAAACATCTGTTAGCACCACTGGGTATCGATATTCCAGTCTATCCGGTTAAGGGCTACTCACTGACTCTGCCAGTTATCGACCAGCAACATGCACCAAACTCAACCATCATGGATGAGACCTACAAGGTTGCCGTTACCCGATTTGAGCAGAGAATACGTGTCGCGGGTACTGCCGAGCTCGCTGGTTTTGATCCCGCACTACCGGATAAGCGACTGGCTACTCTGAATCACGTGGTCAGCAACTTGTTCCCACAAGGTGTAGACCTCGCTCAGGCCGAATACTGGACAGGCTTCCGACCAATGACTCCCGACGGGACACCAATCATAGGTCAAACTAAGTTCAGCAATCTCTACACCAATACTGGTCATGGCACGTTAGGTTGGACAATGGCATGTGGTTCTGCGGATATTCTGACCAGAATAATCGCATCGCAAGGACAGCAGTCATTCAACGAATTGAGCGTCGAACGCTACAGTTAACCACATTCAATACAATAAACTTAGTTGCGCTGTTTTTACAAAACAATCGACAGCGTAACTAGGTTTATTCGTCTTATACAAATCACTAATAAAAGTAGTATTTAAGTAATTACTACTAATGATTGCTTGCACAACTATTAACCAACGCTACTTTTTAACAATTTATTAGCACTTTGTGCCTTACCTCACGCAAATTCACATTAACAAATAAATAAATTAACAATTGCGTTACAGAAAGGGTAATATCCTGTTCAGAAAACAACCATTACAAAACAAACAGGGAAACTACTTATGCAGTCAATTGTTGATTTTTTGAATGGAATTATCTGGAGCCCGGTATTGATTTATCTTTGCCTTGGCGCAGGTTTGTTCTACTCAGTCATGACACGATTCGTTCAAGTTCGTCACTTTAGTGAAATGTGGCGCCTACTTCTTTCAGGGAAAAGTTCATCTAAAGGTATCTCATCTTTCCAGGCACTAGCGGTATCGCTATCTGGTCGTGTAGGTACAGGTAACATTGCGGGTGTTGCAGCAGCGATCGGTTTCGGTGGTCCTGGTGCGGTATTCTGGATGTGGGTTGTCGCCTTCTTTGGTGCTGCAACTGCATACGCAGAATCAACTCTGGCTCAGATTTATAAAGAAGAAGACAACGGCGAATTCCGCGGTGGTCCAGCTTACTATATCGAAAAAGCGATGGGTCAGAAGTGGTACGCGTGGATCTTCGCTATTGCGACTATCTTTGCATGTGGTTTCCTACTACCTGGTGTTCAGTCAAACAGTATCGGTAATGCAGTAGAAGCAGCATTCGGTCCTGGTGAAATGATTGAAACCGCTATCGGTACATTCAGTTTTGCGAAAATCTTTACCGGTACTCTTATTTCAGTAATCCTGGCCTTCATCATCTTTGGTGGTGTGAAACGTATTGCGAACTTCACTCAGATCGTTGTTCCTTTCATGGCTCTGGCTTACATCATTACAGCATTCGTAATCATCCTACTGAACATTGCTGAAGTACCTCGCGTATTCTCAATGATCGTTGGCGATGCATTCACTCCTATGGCTGGTGTTGGTGCTGCAATTGGTTGGGGTGTAAAACGTGGTGTTTACTCTAACGAAGCTGGTCAGGGTACAGGCCCTCACGCAGCGGCAGCAGCGAGCGTAGATCACCCAGCTCAACAAGGTCTGGTTCAGTCGTTCTCTATCTACATCGATACTCTACTAGTATGTTCTGCAACAGCGTTTATGATCATCATCACTGGTGCATACAACGTACACGGTGCCGAAGGCTTCCTGGTTCAGAACGTTGCAGCAGATATCGCAGCTAACGGCCCTGTATTTACTCAGATGGCTATTGAGAGTGCGCTACCTGGTATCGGTAAACCGTTCATCGCAGTTGCGCTGTTCTTCTTTGCCTTTACTACCATTCTTGCGTACTACTACATTGCAGAAACAAACATTGCTTACATCCGTCGTACCTTCAAGGTTAGCGGCCTAATGTTCATGCTAAAAGTCGCATTAATCGCAGTTGTGTTCTACGGTACAGTTAAGACTGCAAACCTTGCGTGGGCAATGGGTGATGTCGGTGTAGGCCTGATGGCTTGGTTGAACATCGTTGGTATTCTGATCATCTTCTTCATGTCGAAACCTGCTCTAAAAGCACTGAACGACTACGAAGAACAGCAAAAACAAGGTGTTACAGAATACACATTCAACCCTGTTAAGCTTGGTATCAAAGGTGCTGACTACTGGGAAGACAAATACCGCCGTAAGACAGGCAAAGAGCCTACGGCTGAAGTTGACTCAAAACCAGTTGAGCAGCCATCAACTTAATCGCAATTAGCGAAAATATAAAAAGCAGTGGTAAAAAAAGGGGTTAGCCAATGGCTAACCCCTTTGTTATTACTGTTCCCACATATTTTTGTAGTGACCGTATCAGGCGTGGTCACCACTCAATATTCGATTGTTTAAGCTGCAACCTGCTCTAACTCAACAGCCTGAGACTGTTTCTTCTCACCGATAGGCAAGATAGTACGGCCATATTCGTTGTTTAGTACTTGTGCCATTGCAAAGTAGATTGCGCTTGCGCCACAGAAGATACCTTCAATACCAGCGATAGTGCCGATTAGCTCACTGCCTGAGAAATCACGAGCAGCAAGTAGGAAGAACAGGATAGTTAGAGAGCCAAATACAACCTGTTTCGCTACTGGGTAGCACAGAGAACCAATGAACATGAAGCCAGTGAATACGCCCCAAAGTAGTAGATACCAGCCCATGAAGCTAGCAGGACTTGCAGGCAGACCCATGTATGGCATTACGATAAGACCAACAAGCGTTAGCCAGAACAGACCGTAAGAGGTAAAAGCAGTAGTACCAAACGTGTCACCACGCTTGAAGCACATCATGCCAACTAGCACTTGGCTAAGACCACCATAGAAAATACCCATTGCCAGGATCATTGAGTCAATTGGGAAGAAACCTGCATTGTGGATGTTTAGCAGGATGGTTGTCATACCGAAACCCATTAGGCCAAGTGGAGCCGGGTTTGCCAGTTTTGTTGACATTTTGCGCACCTTTCAAAAAAGTTAATAAAAATTACGCGCGAAGTTTAATCCCGTTCAACAGAAAAGATAAACATTGAATTTGCAATCTAAGATTACGCAAAACGTTTTATATATTTTTAATCAATCACCAGCCTTCTAACACAATGAATTCGTGTCACTTTTACTCACCGAAACAAGAGCTAAAAGGCCCCTATCTCAACGATAGAGGCCCTTTCTATTTACCTTAGTCGTGATCAATTAAGGACAAGAGATCTCATCCCAGAACCAATTTGATTGCGTTGGAGTCTCCCACACACCCGGGCCATTCTTAGCAATAAAGCATTTGCCGTTGTAAGTGACTTTGTCGCCATCAGCAACCTGGGTAACGCCTGGTTCCCATTGAATTAAGCCACCTGGATCTGGTGTTGGATCCGGGTCAGGTGTAGGGTCTACGGGGTCGAGTTGTTCAACAACACGCACTTCTGGCCAGCTTGAATGTGAACCATAGAAATTGGTAACACACTTTTCGTAATCTCCCTCAACTAACGCTGAATAAGCCGTTTGGAAACCAACCAGTTCACATTCAAACGAGTAGCCACCTGGGCGATCGGCATAGTATTTCCAGTTACCATCCCAGTTGGTATACAGAACATCAGTCGCACCATTAAGATTTAAGCTACCGTATGGGGTTTGCTGCCAGCAGGTATCTTTCTCATCACTTCCAATCGGGATTTGATAATGAGAAGACAGCCCTTGCCAGTAACGAATTCGGTTCACTGGCTGGCCTTTATCCTTGTTCTGTTCACCACACTCAATCCCACCATTGATAATGTTAATCGTGGTACCAAAACCATAACCTATTCCGGCATCGACCTCCCTCTGCGATGGTTGCCAGGTTTTATCGATAACATGCAACATTGCCGGCTTAGGCGCCTGAGGAGTTAAGAAAAACCAGATTGCAGAAGCAAGGTTAAGCCATGAGTCAGCAACCAGACCTGGGTTATTGAGCAACACAGATGCGTCACCATCGAACATAGCTTCGGAGAAAGCACCATAGTTGAAATGATAGGAAAGCTGCTTAGCTCCACGACCAAAGTACCCCTGCCCTGCAGCACATGGCCATTTTCTATTTTGCCAATCGTTCTGACCACAGCCAGTTGTGTAACCCTCCTGCCCTTCTGACCAGCCCATTTCACGCACATGAACCAATGCCTGCTGCCACTCTTCTAAACCCTGCGGGTTATCCCAAGTGTTATCAATGGCAATATGTCCACCCGTCTCTTGAGCAAAATGAGCAAATGCCGTTACGATCGAGCGTTTACAAATCGCATCAGAATCACGTCCATCGGTGTACTCAGCACAGAAGGCTGGGAACTTACCAATCGCTCGCAAAAAGCGCGTGTAAGTGTATTCAGGTGCCGCCATTTGAGTCAGGTAGTCCCACTCAGAACGAGGGAAAACCCTTTCTGCACGCTTAACATTATCTGGGTTGGTTGCCAGACCAGCATCAATGGCTTCAACCACACTATTTGGTGCAGTACGAAGTGCCTGTGACCAGGTCTGATACATAGGATCAGAGGTCTTCTGTTGCTCTACGGCGGCAACATCCGCGCGTGAGATAACAAAACCAGTCGGGTTTAGTGGATCGGGCTGAATATTCATCGTTGCCCAAGCACTTGAGCCCATACTCAAGGCCGATGCTACGGCTAAAAAGCGCAAGGTTTTCATTGTTATACAACTCCTGTGTATGTGAAGTTGTATCAGCATAGATGAGGAATAAATAACTAGAATAGCGACAAAGTCAGGTTGCGAGTGATCACGAAGAGCAAAGTAATAATGTTATTTATCAGTCGCAGAAAGCGATAAATGAGTCGAAAAAAAACCAGCCCGCAGGCTGGTTTTTTGTTATTCAAATTCGTGGATTATTCCCACTCGATTGTCGCTGGCGGTTTACCTGAAATGTCGTAAACAACACGCGAGATGCCGTCAACTTCATTGATAATACGGTTAGAAACCTTACCCAGGAAGTCATATGGCAGATGCGCCCAGTGAGCAGTCATAAAGTCGATAGTTTCAACGGCACGCAGTGACACAACCCAGTCGTATTTACGGCCATCGCCCATCACACCTACAGAGCGAACTGGTAGGAATACAGTGAATGCCTGAGAAACTTTGTTGTAAAGATCTGCAGCGTGTAGCTCTTCAATAAAGATAGCGTCAGCACGGCGTAGCAAGTCACAGTACTCTTTCTTGATTTCACCAAGAACACGAACACCCAGACCAGGACCCGGGAATGGGTGGCGGTAAAGCATGTTGTAAGGCAGACCAAGTTCCAGACCAATCTTACGAACTTCATCTTTAAACAGCTCACGTAGTGGTTCAACAAGGCCCATCTCCATATCGTCTGGCAGACCGCCAACGTTATGGTGAGACTTGATCACGTGTGCTTTACCAGTCTTAGAAGCCGCAGATTCGATTACGTCTGGGTAGATCGTACCCTGAGCAAGCCATTTAGCATTTTTCAGCTTCTTAGACTCTTCGTCAAATACATCAACGAATACGTGACCGATAGTCTTACGTTTATCTTCTGGATCAGATTTACCTTCAAGAGCTTTCAGGAAACGGTCTTCAGCATCAACTTTAATGATGTTCAGGCCGAACTGGTCGCCAAACATGTCCATTACTTGCTGACCTTCGTTAAGACGAAGCAGACCATTATCCACGAATACACATGTTAGTTTGTCGCCGATAGCACGGTGAACCAGCATAGCGACAACTGAAGAATCAACACCACCAGACAGACCAAGGATAACTTCGTCCTCACCTACCTGCTCTTTAATACGAGCAACAGCGTCTTCGATGATAGACTCAGAAGTCCATAGACGTTCACAACCACATACGCCAAGAACAAAGTTCTCTAGCATCTGTAGACCACCTTTAGTGTGTGTTACTTCTGGGTGGAACTGAACGCCGTAGTATTTCTTCTCTTCGTTCGCCATTGCAGCGTAAGGACAAGTGTCAGTTTCACCAACTTTGACGAAGTCTGCCGGGATTTCTACTACTTTGTCACCGTGGCTCATCCAAACATCTTGAGTCGCTTCAAGATCTTTAAAGATTGCAGATTCACCAGATACTTTAACCTGTGCGTAGCCGAATTCACGTTCAGTAGAACCTGCTACTTTACCACCTAGCTGTTCAGCCATCGTTTGCATGCCGTAACACACACCTAGAACAGGAACACCTGAGTCAAATACGTATTGAGGAGCACGTGGTGAGTTTTCTTCAGTTACGCTTTCTGGGCCACCAGACAGGATGATACCGTCTGGATTGAATTCACGAATATCCGCTTCTTCAACATCCCAGCTCCATAGTTCACAGTAAACGCCGATTTCACGAACGCGGCGAGCAACTAGTTGAGTGTACTGAGAACCGAAGTCCAGGATCAGAATACGTTGGTCATGGATATTTTTAGTCATTTTGAGCAGTCTTATAAGCTAAGTGATTAAAATGTAGGCGAGTGTACTCGCCTACTATTAATGCTTCAAGGAAAAAGCAAACGTTACCGTTGAATGTATAGGTTTTATTTTTACTACAGTTAAAATTAACCTAGACGGTAGTTTGGTGCTTCCTTAGTAATTTGAACGTCGTGTACGTGAGACTCTTTCATGCCTGCACCTGAGATACGTACGAATTCAGCTTTAGTACGCATATCTTCAATAGTTGCAGAGCCTGTCAGACCCATACTTGAACGTAGACCACCCATTTGTTGGTGAACGATCTCTTTCAGGCGACCTTTATATGCGATACGACCTTCGATACCTTCTGGTACCAGCTTGTCTGCAGCATTATCAGACTGGAAGTAGCGGTCAGAAGAACCCTGAGACATTGCGCCCAGTGAGCCCATGCCACGGTAAGCTTTGTATGAGCGACCGTTGTATAGAATCACTTCGCCAGGTGCTTCTTCAGTACCCGCGAACATTGAACCCACCATTACACACGATGCACCTGCTACGATAGCTTTACAGATATCACCTGAGAAACGGATACCACCGTCAGCGATAACTGGAATACCGTGTTGGTTTGCTACTTCAGCAGCATCTGCGATTGCCGTTACCTGAGGAACACCAACACCCGTTACGATACGAGTTGTACAGATAGAACCAGGGCCGATACCTACTTTAACTGCACTAACACCAGCGTCGATAAGTGCTTTAGCACCTGCGCCAGTAGCAACGTTACCGCCAATGATATCTAGATCTGGGTAAGCTGCGCGAGTTTCGCGGATACGGTTAAGAACACCTTCAGAGTGACCGTGTGAAGAGTCAATCAGTAGTACGTCAACACCAGCTTCAACAAGTGCAGCAACACGCTCTTCGTTGCCAGCGCCAGCACCAACTGCTGCCCCAACACGTAGACGACCTTGCGCATCTTTACATGCGTTAGGCTTACGCTCTGCTTTGTGGAAATCTTTCGCGGTAATCATACCTGTTAGTTGGAACTCGTCGTTCACAACCAGTACTTTCTCTACGCGCGCTTTGTGCATTTTCTCTTGAACTTCTTCACGAGTAGCCCCTTCCTTAACTGCTGCAAGGCGCTCTTTAGGCGTCATGACAACATCTACTTTCTTAGAAAGGTCTGTTACAAAGCGAACGTCACGGCCAGTGATAATACCAACAAGCTCGTTAGTATCTGTTACCACTGGGAAACCTGCAAAACCATGCTTTTCTGTTAGTGCAACAACATCAGCGATTGTTGCATCAGGGCTTACTGTTACAGGGTGTGATACAACACCTGCTTCGTAAATTTTAACCTGATGAACCATCTGAGCTTGCTGCTCAATAGACATGTTCTTGTGGATAAAGCCAATGCCACCTTCCTGCGCAAGAGCGATAGCGAGACGAGCTTCCGTCACGGTATCCATCGACGCAGAAATCATCGGAATATTTAGAGTGATATTTTTCGTCAGCTGAGTGCGAAGATCAGCTGTGTTTGGGAGAACGGTGGAGTGTGCTGGCACAAGTAGTACGTCATCGAATGTCAGCGCTTCTTTGGCAATTCTTAGCATTTGCAATATCTCACAATTAGAGGAGTAAAAAGAACAATCCGGTCTCATCGTTTCGCATAATGAGGGCAGCAAGTTTAAGAAAATCTACTGCATTTGGATTAGATATTGCGGACGGATTATACGGCTTAGGAAATCGCTTGGCTACACATTTTTCTATTTTTTATTTGCAATTACCCCCTTGATATGTATTATATTGCCGCTAATTTCCATACTCACGCCTACGAGATTAGCTGTGTCTTCTCTGACCAATCAAAACATCTTCACCGTTTCTCGTCTTAATGCAGAAGTGCGCCTTTTGCTCGAAAATGAAATGGGTATTGTTTGGTTAGTTGGCGAGATATCTAACTTCTCTGCTCCTGTTTCTGGTCACTGGTACCTCACTCTTAAAGACTCTCGTGCTCAGGTAAAATGTGCCATGTTCCGTGGTAACAATCGCCGTGTCACCTTTAAACCGCAGAACGGTAATCAGGTCCTGGTCAAAGCGCGCCTCTCTCTTTACGAACCTCGTGGTGATTACCAACTGATCATTGAGAGCATGCAGCCTGAAGGCGATGGTCGACTGCAACAGCAGTTTGAAGAGTTGAAAATGAAACTGGCGGGTGAAGGCTTGTTTGCTCAAACCAGTAAAAAGCCTCTTCCAGAGCATCCGAAACGCGTGGGTGTCATAACCTCAAAAACCGGTGCAGCGCTATTTGATATTCTCGACGTACTGAAACGTCGTGATCCTTCCCTACCAGTCATTGTTTACCCAACAATGGTTCAAGGTGAAGAGGCCGCAATCCAGATCGCTCAGGCGATTGGTTGTGCCAACAGCAGAAATGAGTGTGATGTATTAATTGTTGGTCGAGGTGGCGGTTCGTTAGAAGATCTATGGTGCTTCAACAACGAAATTCTGGCCCGTACGATTGCTGCAAGTCAGATCCCGATTATCAGCGCGGTTGGTCATGAAGTCGATGTCACCATTGCTGACTTCGTCGCCGATATGCGCGCACCGACTCCATCTGCGGCAGCAGAGCTCGTTAGCCGTGACAACAGCCATAAAGATCAGGCACTCATCAGCCGTCAGCACAAACTGGTTGCTGCAATGCGCTACTACCTCAGTGAGCAAAAGCGTTGTGCCGCTTCACTTGAACACCGCTTAGAGCGACAACACCCTAACTATCAGCTTCAGCGTCAAAGCCAACAACTTGATGAACTCGAAGTAAGGTTACACCGCTCAATGCAGCAGTACATTGGTGTACGTCATCAGAAAGTTGAGCGTCTCCAGCACCGAATTGCGCTTAATTCACCAGTAAGACGCCTTGCTGAGCAGAAAGCCACGTTACAAAGACTGGAACAAAAGCTGTTGGATGCGATGGACAGGAAGCTACTCAACACACGCCATCAACTGGCATTAGCCGCTGAGAAGCTGGATACAGTCAGCCCATTGGCAACGCTAAAACGTGGTTACTCCATCACTCAAACGGAACAGGGCAAGGTTATTGTTCGTGGCTCAGATGTAAAAACAGGCGACACTCTGGTCACCCGTTTATCTGATGGAGAAGTCCGTTCCACGGTTAATTAGCGGCGAATTCGAATCGTACACGCGATTTTGACTTGAGTTCATTGCAGCTATTACAAAAATAGTTAGCCGCTCCACAAGCCTGAAGTTTTTCTAGTTCAGCCTCGCAGTCAGGACAGTAACCAATTTTTTTGTAGCTAACCTGGCAAGTCTTACAGACATACTCCCCTTCCCAGTCCAACTCATTGTTACAACTGGGACATTGATTTTCACTCATAGCAGCCTCAAACGTGATTGGTATTTCCAAGTTTCTAATACCCGTTAAGTATCTTTCCTGACGCCATCTGGCAGCAATGATCTGAATCAGTATACACTGCGCTTAGCATGCTTAACCTGATACATTGACTGGTCAGCGCGTCGGATCATTGTTTCTATCGAATCATTGTTTGGAGATTGACTATAGCTATATCCAACACTGACTTTTACCTGATAGCCATCAATATGTGCCATGTTAGTAAATGCGCGCTCAAGACAGCCGGAGAAATCTTCCAGCTCTGCCATAGAGTCAAAACAGCAGAAACCAACAAATTCGTCACCGCCATATCGCCCTAGCACTGAACGGAATACGAACTGTTGTTTAAGAACTTCAGCTACCTCGATCAGTACATTATCTCCAATATCATGACCAAAGCGGTCATTGATGTACTTGAAACTATCAATGTCGACAAAAAAGCAGGCAATAATTGAATTACGCTTATTCTCACGTATTAAAGTCGTTTCGACTTCATGTTGCAGCATTCTGCGATTGAAACAGTGAGTAAGCGGATCACGACTGGCGTGAAAGTGAAGCTGCTCTTCAAGTTGATACTTTTCCAGTGCTACGGCATAGAGCGAAGCGACCATTTCGAGGATCTCTAATTCCTCAGGGGTCGGTGTTGAAGGAGTATCGTTATAAATCGCAAATGTACCGAGAACGGTATTATCCGAAGCAAGAATAGGTACCGACCAACAGGCATGCAGATTTGCCTGCTGGGTCAACTCAGTATACGGCTGCCAGTTTTCATGCTGGTTAAGATCGGAGGCAACAACTGGTTTTCCCGTTGCTGCGGCAGCACCACATGATCCTACCTTAGGTCCAATAGCAATACCTTCGATAGCTTGATTATAGAAATCAGGTAAATGTGGTGCGTATTCCAGATACAAATGTCCATTGTTGTGTCGCAATATAGACGCGAGTCTTCGGCCAAACAATTGCTCAGATAAAGCGATAACGGCTTCATTTAAGCGGGGTTTATCCATTCCCAATGCTAATTGCTGCAACAAACGATTCACTGCCCGGTGAGCATCGAGCAGGCTGTAGATGTTCATGTCGCGTGCCTTGTTGATTTTTTATATAGTTATATGCTGAGAATATCATATCTATATAACCATTTATCTGAGGTGGCACACGCTTAGAGGATCTTCTACAGATCTTCGGCTAAATCCATTTTGATCAGCGATCTACCCTAAAAAGAATATTTATATAACCACACACCGAAAGCATAAGTTACATATGCTGCATTTCAATTTATGACGATATAAATAACCAAAACCAAGTTAAAACAGAGCCTTTACAGGATTTAATAAAAAGATCATCTGGAGCTATATTGGTTTTACATTGGTGTGCATTTCAATGTTTTGTTCATCTAATTGTGTTAAGCACACTTCTATCGCAGCATATTCCGTCAATGACCCTACATGGCTCCCACCACATGGAATTACGGCTATTTCACCCTGTTTGAGGTCACATTGCCAGTAGCGTGAATCCGTCAATGCATCTCCATGACACTCGACTTTAACCTCTGAACCTAATTCGATCCATTGCACTAATTGCTGATTAACCTGTTGTTCAATTTCCTTCAGCTGCGCCAGCATATCTGCACTGTTTAAACCACGTTTACGTAGTGTTTTACCCAAACGGTAAGTATCCAGACACTTATCCGGAGTGACGAAGCTAGTTACCTGAGCATAGCTATTGAAATCATAATGACCATGAGAGTCTTTACGATCAGCATCTTTACGCCAATATCCCTGTTCTGTCAGGACTTTATTCAGCGCAAGATAAGATAGGTGACCTGCACTGTGGCCACGACTTAAGGCGCTCTGGTACTGTTTATCAACGCTTAATGTGACACTCTGCCCTAGCTCTATGCCGCAACAATCTGCTGGTAGACAGTGAACAACAACAAAAACCCAGCCGGGTTGATCGCGCTTGACTGGAATCGTCTCGCCAACATAAAGTTCGCCACTCGCCAGATCCACCGCACCAACCTGACAATCAACAACCTGAAAATGGTTTAGCGTGCCTTTATCAGCAGGATGATCTGGCCAAATATGGCTAACCGGGTGAAATGGTGTGGTCTCAGTGACAACATGTAGATATTGGCTACCTAGCTGGATCAACTGTACTTGAGAGTCTAACTGCCAAATTCCGTGACAAAATTGCGTGATGGTTGGGGTTATCTGCATGGTATTTTCCTATAAAAAAAGCGCCAGAAACGAATTCGGCGCTTTTTAATCAACTCTATATTCTGACCTTTACTGCTAACAGCGATCAGTTTTTGCGATTTTTCATCATGCTCATCAAGCGCTTACGTTTACGCTCTTGAGACAGAGTCATCTTGTTTGATTTACCTTCAAACGGGTTATCGCTGTTCTGGAACTGGATACGTATTGGTGTACCCATAATCTCTAGAGACTTACGGTAGTAGTTCATCAGGTAACGTTTGTACGAATCTGGTAGCTCGTTAACCTGGTTACCGTGGATAACAACGATTGGTGGGTTGTAACCACCCGCGTGAGCGTATTTCAGTTTCACACGACGACCACGAACAAGTGGTGGCTGGTGATCATCTGTTGCCATCTTCATGATGCGTGTCAGAACAGAAGTACCAACACGTGTTGTTGCTGACTTGTAAGCTTCCTGAACTGACTCGAACAGGTGACCAACACCAGTACCGTGAAGTGCAGAGATAAAGTGAATACGCGCAAAGTCAACGAAACCTAAACGGCGATCAAGCTCTTTCTTAACTTGCTCTTTAACGTCCATATCAAGGCCGTCCCACTTGTTTACAGCGATTACAATTGAACGACCAGCATTCAATGCAAAGCCTAGCAAGCTTAGGTCTTGATCGGAGATGTTTTCACGCGCATCGATAACCAGCATAACAACGTTAGCGTCTTCAACCGCTTTAAGCGTTTTTACTACTGAGAACTTTTCGACAGTCTCGTTGATACGAGTACGACGGCGAACACCTGCTGTATCAATAAGAACGTACTCGCGACCATCACGCTCCATAGGAATGTAGATTGAGTCACGAGTTGTACCCGGCATATCATAAACAACTACACGCTCTTCACCTAAAATACGGTTTGTTAGCGTTGATTTACCTACGTTTGGACGACCAATGATCGCTAGCTTGATTGGCTGATCCTGAAGACGCTTGAACTCTTGTTCAGCTTCTTCTTCGCTGTAATCCAACTTCTCGTCTTCATCGATGAAGTCAGTCAGGTCTTCAATCTCACCACTAGTCTCTTCCATTAGCTTTTCTGCAAATGGGTTAAGAGCAAGATCGATAAGCGCAGTTACACCACGGCCGTGAGCTGCGGCGATTTGGTACATGTTTTCTACACCAAGTTGCCAGAACTCTGCACTTGCAGCGTCAGCATCGATACCATCAACCTTGTTTACCACCAGCATTGACGGCTTTTCGATTTTACGCAGGTGTGAAGCAATAGCTTCATCAGCCGCCGTCAGACCAGCACGGCCATCAACCATAAACAGTACAACGTCAGCTTCATCAATCGCCGCGAGTGACTGTTGTGCCATCTTAGTTTCAACACCTTCTTCAGTACCGTCGATACCGCCAGTGTCAATTACGATAAATTCGTGTTCACCAAGCTTAGCCTGGCCATATTTACGGTCACGAGTTAAGCCAGGGAAATCCGCAACCAATGCGTCGCGAGTACGAGTCAATCGGTTAAATAACGTTGATTTACCAACGTTTGGACGCCCTACCAGAGCAACAACAGGTACCATAATAACCTCTACAATATTCTTCTCTTTATGTAGTTATAGGTAACGACTCAACAGAATTCACTCTATGAGCGCTTTACCTATAACCACATCAAACTATGGGTATCTAAAACAAACAAACGGCTCCCAACTGTTACCAGCTAGGAGCCGAATGTGAATTATATCACACGATTACTCGTTGATCGTCAGTTTCTTTACATCGCCATTGCGAGTCATCACAACGTAGCCGCCAGAGACTGCGATTGGTGCAACCGCAAAACCACTGCTATTAACTTGCTGCATTGCAACAAACTCACCGCTACTGCGATCAATCCAGTACAGGTATCCTTCGCTATCACCGACAACAAGGTACTGATCAATGATAACTGGCGCCGTTACAAGACGGTTTTCTAATTGGTCGTTGGTCCACAATTCAGTACCACTGCGCGCATCAACTGCTGCAATGTGGTCTTGTTCAGTAACGACGAACAGACGGCTACCATCACTGACTAGATCAGTCGAAGAAGAGTAGTTACGCTTCCACGCCGCTTTACCAGAGCGTAAATCAATCGCGGTTAGCTGACCGTTGTAACCAACGATATACAGAGTGCTACCTAAAATCAGTGGCGAGGCATCAACATCAACCAGACGATCAATTTCAGTCGCCCCCTGAGGCATGCCGATTGGCTGTTGCCAAATCAATTGACCACGTTCAACAATAGCGGCTGCCAGACGACCATTTGCTGTACCCCAGAACACACCGCCAGAAGCCGTTACTGGTGCACTGTTACCGCGTAGAGTTAAGTTTGGAACCTCAGTGCTGATAGTCCACTTAGCTTCGCCAGTAACCTGATCCAGTGCCAACAAGATACCTTTATTGGTATGCACAATAACCAGGTTGCTATCAGTCGCCGGTGCAGCAAGTACTTCACCATCGACATCAACTTGCCAGTTTAGCTCACCAGTCTCTTCATTGAACGCAAGAACACGACCATTCTCACTGCCGATGAAAACCTGGCTATACGCTGCGGTAATACCACCAGAAAGGCGTGCAGATACATCAGCCTCTACGTCAGTTTCCCACAGGGTTTTACCACTTTCAGGATCAAGTGCCTTCACGACGCCATCACGGCTAGCAACAAACACTTTGTCGTAAGCATATTCTGGTGTCAGTTTTGAGTAGTACTGACCAACACCACCGCTTACCGAGTTGCTCCACTGAGATTGCGGAGTAAACTCGCTGTCCACTTGAGGAACAGGCGCCATGATGACAGTATCTTCTTCACTAGCACAGCCCGCCAGCGCGCCAACAAACATTGCAGTTGCCAGCGCCTTTTTCAGCATATTCTTCATGCTATGCCCTTACTTGGCTAGGTCGTCCAGTTTCATTTGTAGCGTTTGGCTAGCATCGCCAGATTGCTGTGCTTGCGTATATGCAGCGTACGCACCTTGAGCATCACCTTTACGCAATAGGATGTCACCTTTCAGTTCAGCAACACGACCAGCCCAGCTTTGATCTGCAATATTTGCCAGCTCAGCAACAGCAGCATCGAACTCACCCTGCTCTGCTTTTACGCGAGCCAGACGGTAGTTAAGTACCGCGGATACCGCTGCATCTTTAGTGGTTGATTTAGCCCACTCTAACTGAGCCAAAGCTTCATCCAGATTACCGGCTTCAACTTGAACTTTCGCGAGTTGTAGTGCAGCGAGTACGGCGTATTCAGTCTCTTTATTGGCATCAATAAATGCTTGAATATCGCCTTCGGCTGAAGCGCCTTTTTCTGCTAGCGTTTGTACCGCTTTGGTGTAGCTTTCAGAAGCAGCTTCTTGAGCCGCTGTTACAGAATCCTGGTAGTAACGCCAACCAAATAGGCCACCAAGACCAACAACCGCACCCAAAATGACTGCTTTGCCGTTCTCTTTCCACCAATCTTTGATCGCTTCTACTTGTTGTTCTTCAGTATCGTAGAGTTCCACTTCCTGTCCTCTTACATCTTAAAAAAGTGGTGACTCTCATCACCACTTTTGAAAATAGATAAATTGATTAAACTAGCTCAGATAGTTTTGCAATAACGTCTGCTTGGCTGTAAGTCTCTTGCGTACCGCCAATCAGGTCTTTCAATACTACTGTGTTATCAGCAACTTCGTTTTCGCCTAGAACCAAGGCTACAGCTGCGCCAACTTTGTCTGCACGCTTAAACTGCTTCTTGAAGTTACCACCACCAAAGTGGCTCATTACACGCAGGCCAGGTACTTGCTCACGTAGCGTCTCTGCCAGTTTCATACCTGCCAACATTGTACCTTCGCCAGCGGTTACCATGTATACATCGACACTGCGACGTACTTCTGTTAGCTCAAGGGTTTCAAGCATCAGAACAAGACGCTCCAGACCCATAGCGAAACCAACAGCTGGTGTTGCTTTGCCGCCTAGCTGTTCAACCAGACCATCGTATCGACCACCGCCACAAACAGTACCCTGAGCACCCAGGCTTTCAGTGATCCACTCGAAAACAGTGCGGTTGTAGTAATCTAAGCCACGAACTAAGCGTTGGTTAACTGTGTATTCGATACCTGCAGCGTCAAGAAGTTCACACAGACCTGCAAAATGTTGCTTCGATTCTTCACCAAGGTAGTCTGAAAGACGTGGAGCATCACCAAGAATAGCTTGTACGTCTGGATTTTTTGTATCAAGAACGCGCAGCGGATTGGTGTGCATACGACGCTTACAGTCGTCATCAAGAATATCGATATGCTGCTCTAGGAAAGCGATCAGTGCGGTACGGTAGTTCGCACGATCTTCCAGGGAACCAATAGAGTTCAGCTCCAGGCGTACATGTTTATCAATACCCAGCTCGCGCCATAGACGCGCGGTCATCATAATAAGCTCTGCGTCTACATCCGGACCATCAAGACCGAACACCTCAACACCACATTGGTGGAACTGACGGTAACGACCTTTTTGAGGACGCTCATGACGGAACATTGGCCCCATGTACCATAAGCGCTGCTCTGAACGGTCAATCAGGCTGTTTTCAATACAAGAACGCACACAACCTGCAGTACCCTCTGGGCGCAGTGTCAGGCTATCACCATTGCGGTCTTCAAAAGTGTACATCTCTTTTTCAACCACGTCGGTTACTTCACCGATAGCGCGACTGAATAGATGGGTCATCTCAACGATTGGCATGCGCACTTCATTGTAACCGTATGCGCTGATTACGTTTTTCACTGTGTTTTCAAGTTTTTGCCACAGTGGTGATTGAGTTGGAAGGCAGTCGTTCATGCCTCGAATTGCTTGGATTTTCTTTGCCACAATATCTACCGTAATTTTAATTACTTCGCGTAATCTAGGTTGAGATTAATCTTGTACTTTAATGTCGATACGTTGCTGCTCGTCTAGAATCGCAGCTTTAGCGCGAATCTTAGCTTCGAGTTTAGCGACGAGATCATCGTTGTCGAAACGCTCTTTCTGACGTTTGCCGTCTTCGTAGAAAGCACTCTTCTTATTGCTTCCTGCAAGCCCAAGGTGTGAAACTTCTGCTTCACCCGGACCATTAACGACACAGCCGATGATCGATACATCCATCGGTGTAATGATATCTTCTAATCGTTCTTCTAACGCATTAACAGTGCCAATCACATCGAACTCTTGACGAGAGCAGCTTGGACACGCAATAAAGTTAATGCCGCGTGAGCGAATACGTAACGATTTCAGAATATCGAAGCCAACCTTGATCTCCTCGACCGGGTTTGCTGCCAAAGAGATACGTAGCGTATCGCCAATCCCTTCAGCGAGTAGCATACCAAGACCAACAGAAGACTTAACAGCACCGGCACGAGCACCACCCGCTTCAGTGATACCTAAGTGCAACGGTTGATCAATTTTCTTCGCCAGTAGTCGGTACGAATCGACCGCTAAGAATACATCTGATGCTTTAACACTGACCTTAAACTGATCAAAGTTAAGACGATCAAGAATATCGACATGACGCATTGCTGATTCAACCAGGGCTTCTGGCGTCGGTTCGCCATATTTCATCTGGATATCTTTTTCCAGAGAGCCACCATTAACACCAATACGAATCGGAATGTTTTTGTCACGAGCACAATCAACAACAGAGCGAATACGCTCTTCGTTGCCGATGTTACCCGGGTTGATACGCAAACAGTCGACGCCATATTCAGCAACTTTAAGCGCAATTCGGTAGTCGAAGTGAATATCCGCTACTAACGGGATATTTACCTGCTGCTTGATCTGTCTGAATGCTTCGGCCGCATCCATAGTAGGTACAGACACTCGCACGATATCGGCACCGACATTTTCCAGTGCGCGAATTTGAGCAACAGTCGCTTCAACGTCTGTTGTTCTGGTGTTAGTCATTGACTGTACTGCGATTGGTGCACCGTCACCAATAGGTACATCGCCCACGTAGATACGAGTCGATGGACGACGTTTGATCGGAGATTCGTATTGCATAGTAATTTCTAAGGTAAGTTGAATCTTGCTACTTTGCCTGAAGTATACCCAGAAAGGTCGACAGGTTCACTCGCTAATGTCATTGAAACGTTTTCAGGAGCCCCTAAAATGACGCTATATGGCATTTCGCCATTCAATTCTAGCGTCTGACCGGCTTTTTTCACGCCAGTTGAGAGTGTTTTTCCGGAAGAATCTTTAACCTGAATCCAGCAGTCATCACTGAAAGAGAGTTTAAGTAGGTTAGCAATCGCTTGTGGTTGAACCGCTTGAGCTTCTTCAACAACAGGCCCTGCTTCTGCAATAGGTTCTTGAGGCTGGCTTTCTGTTTCTGGCTGCTGAACCTCGGCAACGATTTCAGTTTGTGTCTCTGCCACCTGCGGTTCTAAATCAGGCGCCTCGACTTCGCCAGACTCTGCTTGCTGACTAGCCGGAGATTGAGGTTGTGCGTCTTCTAAAGTAGTGAAGTCGAGTTCCTGACTAGATGCCTGCTGCTCAAGCTCTAGCTCCTGCTCAGTTTGACTGGTTAAGTCAACCATGCTGGTCTCTTGGTTTTGCCACCACCATACCGATGAAATACCGATAATTACGGCAAAAATTCCCCAAGTCAGGGTCATAATACGACTATCATGCGCCTCGCGCTTAGTTTTACGCGAGAAACTCTTCATCTCCTGCGCTTCAGGTTTAGTCTCATCACATCCATCCAAAGCACAAAGAACTTCAGACTCTTCCAGACCTACCGCTTTTGCGTAAGAGCGCAGGTAGCCACGAGTAAAGGTAGCGACCTGATCAGAAGCAAAATTGTTGTCTTCAATGTTTTCGATTATGGAGAGGCGTAAACGCAGACGGTCAGCAATTTGCTTTTGAGATAAACCAAGTTGTTCGCGTTTGTTTTTAAGCAGTGTGCCAGCTTGTACTTTCTCTACGTTTTCTTCGCTAGCTTGAGTTTGTTGTTCTGCAGTCATGATTCTAATAATTCTCTTCTTGATCGTGCCTCGTTTATTCGCAACTTAGTTATTTATTTTTCGTTGTATGCGAGAAAACCAGACTCGGAAATAATTCGAGGTTTAAGCCTCATTTATAAAAATTCACGCTCCACTAAATAGACAGAGGAATACCCCGAAAGCGTTAACCTTTAATTCTAATAGATATCATAGATGAAACAACACAGAGAAAGTGCATATTTTACAAGCAGCTCAAGGTTTTTCGTTATTTTGACAGAAAGATCGCTACACGATGTAACAAAAAAGCCAGAGTTGGACTCTGGCTTTAGCAAAATTAGGCAAAAGGTTATGAAACCGCTTTAACTTCGATTGTCTCGCCTTTAGCGGCTTTATTCATCGCAGTACGTTTAGTACGGTCGATAACATCACCCACTAACTGACCACATGCGGCGTCGATATCATCGCCACGAGTTTTACGTACCGTTACTGTGTGCTCATATTGCATCAGTGTCTTCTGGAAGCGGTCGATACGAGAGTTACTTGGTTTCTTGTAAGGTGAACCTGGATACGGGTTAAACGGTATCAGGTTGATCTTACATGGCGTATCTTTCATCAGCTCAGCCAGTTCACGCGCGTGGTCCATATCATCATTCACATGGTCAAGCAGCACGTATTCTACTGTTACTTTGCCGCGGTTAGCGTTTGAAGAGGCAATGTAACGACGAACTGAAGCTAAAAAGTCCTGAATATCCCAGCGATCGTTAATCGGCATGATTTCGCTGCGAAGCTTATCGTTAGGAGCGTGAAGAGAAATAGCGAGAGCGACATCAATCTTACCAGTCATCTGATCAAGACCAGAAACCACACCCGATGTAGAAACCGTTACGCGACGCTTTGATAGACCGAAACCTAAGTCATCAAGCATAATCTCAAGTGCAGGGATCAAGTTCTTCATGTTCAGAAGAGGCTCACCCATACCCATCATAACGATATTAGTGATAGGACGACGGCCCGTCTCTTTCTGCAAACCGATTTCACGTGCAGCACGCCAAACCTGGCCAATGATTTCCGACACTTTCAGGTTACGGTTGAAGCCCTGTTGCGCAGTCGAACAGAACTTACACTCTAGTGCACAGCCTACTTGAGACGACACACATAGCGTTGCACGGTCTTCCTCAGGGATGTAAACCGTTTCTACGTCCTGATCACCCACCTTCATAGCCCATTTAATGGTGCCATCTGACGAGTGCTGAGCTTCAGCAACAGTCGGTGCTTTAATCTCGCAACGGTGCTGAAGTTTCTCACGTAGCTTCTTGTTAATGTTGGTCATGTCATCGAAGTTATCGACACCGAAATGGTAGATCCACTTCATTACCTGATCTGCACGGAATGCTTTTTCACCGAGCTGGTCAGCAAAAAACTTACGCATACCTTGACGATCAAAGTCGAGTAGATTGATTTTTTCAGTGGTCATGTGGCCTCTCAAACGACGGAACATTAATTAAGGGCGCGAATTGTACAGCCTTTACGCAGTGACAACAAGCGTTGTAAAGCCACGTATTTATTAAGGCGTTAATATCGCAGTGATTAAATTTTAAACAATAATAATCAACCCGTCTTTCTGACGGGCTGAAGAGGAAAAAATTAGTCGGCGACTTGCTTTATCTGCTCAACAATCGCTTTAAGACCATTGCCTCTGGAAGGGCTCAGGTGAGCAATCAGACCTAGCTGTTCAAAATAGCTATCAGTATCAAAGCTAGCGATTTCCTGAGTTGTTTTGCCATCGAATGCAGCCAGCACAAGTGCAATCAGACCACGAACAATACGTGCATCTGAGTCAGCACAGAAATACCACTTGCCTTCCACCAGTTCGCTAACCAGCCAAACCTGACTCTCACAGCCTGCTACTGTCACTTGTTGCGACTTTAGCTCTTCTGGCATCTGAGGTAGTTTTTTACCCCACTGGATTACCTGACGATAGCGGTCTTCCCAGCCTTTGAAGCCTTGCATAGTCGCAATGATATCTTCAACGCTAATATCTTGGCCAAACGGAGATTGAGGAAACGACGACATAGAGAGCTCCATCAGTTACTTGCTGTATTTTTGGATAAGTTTTTCAACAATTCGCGATACGGCAACAAAGCCGAAGGTTGCGGTAACTACCGTTGCCGCGCCAAAACCACTCGCACAGTCCATACGTTTAGGCCCCTCAGCCGTGGATTTGACACCACATACGCTACCGTCTGGTTGCGGATACTTTAGCTGTTCAGTAGAAAATACACATTCAATACCAAACTTACGCGCAGGGTTGGTCGGGAAGTTATGGTGTCGACGTAACGTATCTTTGATCTTTTTCGCGAGTGGGTCCTGAATCGTTTTAGTCAAATCAGCAACCTTAATCTGGGTTGGATCAACCTGACCACCAGCCCCACCTGTGGTAATGACTTTGATTTTATTACTGCGGCAGTAAGCCAGTAGTGCGGCTTTTGCTTTCACGCTATCGATAGCATCAAGAACGTAGTCATACTCTTTGCTTAAGTACTCATGCTGGTTTTCTGCGGTGATAAAGTCGTCGATAAGATTGACCTTACACTCAGGGTTGATCAGCTTAACGCGCTCTGCCATCACCTCAATTTTGCTCTGTCCGACAGTGCCCGACATAGCATGAATTTGGCGGTTAATGTTAGTCACGCACACGTCATCCATATCGATAAGAGTCAACTCACCAATACCTGTTCGAGCCAGCGCTTCAACAGCCCACGAACCTACACCACCAATACCGATGACACAGACGTGCGCAGCACGCAAAATCTCAACTTCACTGTTACCGTAAAGACGGCGAGTGCCACCAAAACGTTGGTTGTAATTATCAGAAGCTGGAGTATCGAGTTCGCGCATATTGGTTTTCCGCTTGGTACAAAAACAAAGAGTGCGATTTATACGCACTCTTCGGTAAAAAGTCTAGATTAAGGACGCTTGTCCTGGTGAGTCTATTGTAGCTTTTCTGGTGGCAATGCCCAAGGCGCCTGAGTGGTTGAGTTATCTAAACCTAACTTCCACACACGGCCAAAGTGTTTGTAGTGACCCGCCTCTGTTCCAGCTCTTGGTCCCATGCCGTGGTATAGGTCGAGGTGGTTCTGTTTTACTGCACCACCGGTATCAAGCACGATCAGCAGACGTAACTGGTGTGCTCCACTCCATGTGCCATCTGGATTAAGTAGCGGAACTTCCGCAAGAATCGGGGTACCCATTGGGAAAATCGTCCGGTCACCCGCTACAGAGGCCATTGGCAGCAATGGAATACCCGCAGAACCAGTTACAGGTGCATCTGCTCGCGGCTCGAAGAAGACGAATGATGGGTTTTGCTCAAGCAACTCGCGGACGGTAACTTCGTCATTTTCCATTACCCACTCTTTGATTGCCTTCATCGACATTTTCTCGCGAGAAACCAGCTCGCGCTCTATCAAAACACGACCAATGCTCACATAAGCTTTATTATTTTTGCCGCCGTAAGCAAAGTATTCCAACGTATCGTCATCTTCAAAATGCACAAAGCCACTGCCCTGCACTTCCATCAAAAACGGGTCAATCATATTGGCAGCATAGCCGAGCTCTAACCCTTGGCCATCTAGTGCTCCATCGTAGATCTGTGCTCGAGTAGGGCAATCACTTTCACAGGCAGGTTTACCATAAACCGGATACTTGAATTTCTCGTTTGGCTGGTGACGAAGCTCCATCACCGGAGAAAAGTAACCAGTGAACAGCACATTACCCTGCTTATCACCACCGCCTAGCTGAGCAGCCTGGATGCCAAAGTTAGCCAATTCACTCGGGTCACCACTTTGCAGTACCCACTCATTAAGTTGGTCATACAGCGGTTGGTAAGTGGTTGCCATCGAAGGCGAGTTATCGACAACCAATTCAGCCTGACGATGAAACTCAGTGTAGTCGCGCGGCTTATTCGATTCGACAAGTGACGATTTATTCAATATTGAGTTAAATTCGTCATCGACATACTGCTGAGCACGGTCAGTAGGTTGCGCACAGCCAAACAACACGCTGGCTGCAGCAAGAGGAAGATATTTTTTGAACACTAATTTTATTCCTTTCAAGCGATGCTAAGAGCATGACAAACTTGACTGAAATACGCAATTAGCCAGTCGTTAGGGAATGTTATTTTTATAGTTTTCTGACAATCGATACACAGGCTGGTAGTGCGGCTCAGAGATAAGCTGTATCTCAGTCAGCTCTTCATTCAACACTTTAAAGCGGCGCGTCTTGTTCCCGACCTGAAATTCAAGGTATGTGCCATTCCAACTATAGCGAGTGTCGACAATACCACCATTGATAGCGACTCCTGAAGGGGTCAGAACAAACTCTTCAGCAGCATAAGTCGCTACATCTTGTTCAGTCCAGGTCCCGTAAAGGCTGGAGTTAGGGTATTTTTTCTCAAGATAGTAATCATAAAGAGTACTCGCCAACATCACCGCGCCTACTGCGGCAGCGATAGATAACAATAAAATACCACGCTCTATGAACTTCTTCTTACCCTTGCTTACACTAGTCACTTTCTTTGTTACCTGTCCATTACTGGTACGGAATCCACTCTGTAATTGTTGTTCAAAATATCAACGACTGCGAACCTGATATTGTTCGCAGGCTTTTTTCGGTGAGATATGCATAAGTCTAAATAGGCCCAAGCACTAACTCTACAACCTGAAATCAAAGTCTCAGACGCTAAAAAACACTTGCTGACATCGGAATAAAATTGCAATATCAGTGTATATAAATTCATTACGGAAGATATTGTGAAGATTCGAAGTACCGCTCTGGTTAAGGGGTTCAGACAGTCCGCCCCCTACGTCAATGCTCACCGCGATAAAACCATGGTCATAATGCTTGGTGGCGAGGCCGTGGCCGATGGAAATTTTGCCAATATTATCAGCGATCTCGCTCTGTTGCATAGCTTGGGCGTTAAAATTGTTCTGGTTCATGGAGCGCGACCTCAGATCAACAATCTTCTTGAGCAAAACAACCATAACACCCCATACCATAAAGGCATCCGGGTCACCGACGAAACTTCACTAAACTACGTGATGCAGGCTGCAGGCCAATTACAACTTAGCATTACTGCCCAGCTTTCAATGAGCCTGAGTAATACTCCGATGGCGGGTACTCAACTCAATGTAGTCAGCGGCAACTTCGTCATTTCACAACCTCTCGGGGTCGATGATGGCATCGACTATTGCCACAGCGGACGCATAAGACGTATCGACGCCCAGGGTATTAACCGCATGCTTGATCAGGGGTCGATTGTACTACTCGGCCCAATTGCCAGTTCTGTCACCGGAGAATCTTTCAACCTTCTCTCTGAAGAAGTGGCGACCCAAGTAGCGATAAAATTAAACGCCGATAAGCTGATCGGCTTCTGTTCTGAACAAGGCATCATTGATGAGAACGGAGACGCGGTAGCCGAACTGTTTCCTAAAGATGCTGAGCGCATTTTGTCGCGGATGGAAAATGAGCGTGGCGAAGGTAGCGATACTTCCTCAGGAACCTTGCGTTTCTTACGCGCAGCAACAGCAGCTTGTCGTGCTGGTGTTCCACGTAGCCACTTGGTCAGCTATAAAGTTGATGGGGCTCTGATCCAGGAACTCTTCTCTCTTGATGGTATCGGTACACAGGTTGTTGAAGCGAGTGCGGAGCAAGTCAGAGTTGCTGACATCGATGACATCGGTGGTATTTTGGATTTGATACGTCCGTTAGAGGAACAGGGAGTGCTGGTCCGTCGCTCTCGTGAGCAGCTTGAACAAGAGATTCATCAGTTCACCATCATAGAGAAAGATGGCCTGATCATCGGCTGTGCCGCACTCTATCCCTACCCTGAAGAGAGAATGGCTGAAATGGCCTGCGTGGCAATCCATCCTGAATATCGCGATGGTAACCGCGGTTTGCTGCTGCTTAACCATATGAGATTACAGTCAAAAGCTCAGGGGATTGAGCATATCTTCGTTCTGACTACTCATAGTCTGCACTGGTTCAGGGAGCAGGGCTTCCACGAAATGAAGGTTGATTTCCTGCCATCTCACAAGCAGAACCTCTACAACTACCAAAGGAAATCTAAGATCCTTTCTCTTGAACTGTAAGGTGTTGATATTCTCAAACTTGCTATTCAGCTGGTGAATTTTCCTACAATATTCACTTTATTTCATTCGTCGCTTTGGTTAAAATTCGAGCTCCCAAATAAATGGGAGCTAGATAGGATTCACTTATTCGCTTAATTTGCACGCAAGTTAAGTCGCAAGGATTGCTTGAGGTAACTCACTACGTCACTTAGAGCAAACTATCGATGAAAAAAATTATCTGTAACTCTGTGCAGAGTTTCTGGGATATGGCAGACAATGAACTACTAGAAGATCTAGATGTTCATTGCGTATTTCCAGTTACAGAAGGCTTAAAAGCGTTCATTCTGAACTATCAAAAAAAGTACCGCATCCGCAGTATTTCTTTTACCAAAGCACTTTAAACAGCTTAATTAGATAACCACGGAAGGTTATCCGCTCGCCTGCAGACGCTCCACTAAACCACTCGCTCGCTCAGTTCGAACCTTAATTCCTCGCTTCATCACTCGCTCATCAACATATAAGCTCAACCGTTTCTTTGCTCGAGTTATCCCGGTATATATCAGCTCTCGGGTCAGAATCGGCGTAAACTCTGGCGGTAGAATCATTAAGGTGTGCTCAAACTCACTACCCTGCGATTTATGAATCGTCATCGCATAGGCAGTTTCATGTTCAGGAACTCGGCTCGGCAATACTGACTTAACGCTTCCATCAGGCAGTTCAAAGAAGACTTTCAGTCTCGGCTGGCTGTCCGACTCATCAAGCATACAGATGCCAATATCACCGTTGTACAAGCCAAGAGAGTGGTCATTGCGCGTTACCATCACTGGCCTGCCGTGATACCAAAGCTCCTCTTGAACCTGAATCAGTTTGCGGGCTGCTAATGCTCTCTCGACACGCTGGTTAAGACCTTTTACCCCAAAGTCCCCTTCACGAATCGCACACAGCAATCGGCAGCGCGAAAACAGATCCAGCACGGCCTTAGCTTTCTGTGATGCACTCTCAGCAATATCCGTCTCCACGTCACGCTGGACAATATTGATCCTTTTCAGGTAATGGCTGTATTCAGCGACTAAGGATTGAATCAACTGACTGTAGTTCTGGCTATCAATGGAATATTTAGCAATATCAGCGAACTCTTTTTGCCATACCCAATCGACCTTCTGTGCCGAGCCTGAGTTGACTGCCTGAGACAGCTGACCAATACCAGAGCGAGCATCAAAACGGTAACTCTTCTTCAGCATGCATAAACTATCAGCAATAGACGGCTGTAGATTGGTCGCATGTGCAAGGGTGGAATAACCCGTTAAACGGGCTATCTGGGTCGCCTGTGCCTGACTAAAGCCAAGCGTGTTAAAAGAGCAGATATCACCCAGTACCGCCCCCGCCTCTACTGAGGCGAGCTGATCTTTATCACCGAGTAAAATCAAACGAGCATGTTTAGGTAATGCATCAATCAATTTGTACATCATAGGCAGATCGACCATCGACGCCTCATCGACAACAAGAATATCTAAGTGAAGCGGATTATCTTGATTGTGTCTGAATTCAGCACTGTTAGGGATAGCACCTAACAGACGATGAAGAGTACTGGCATCCGTAGGGATAGCCTGTTTTAGCTCCGTTGATACGGGTAGCCCGGCAACCGCTTTACCAATCGACTCGGTCAAACGAGCTGCGGCTTTACCCGTTGGGGCAACCAACTTGATGGTTGGATATTCATTATTGCTTTGCGCCTGCTCGATCAGTGCTGCAAGCAGTTTGGTTACTGTGGTTGTTTTACCGGTTCCCGGTCCACCTGAAATCACAGCAAAGCGTTTACTCAATGCAACCGCTGCCGCAACCTTTTGCCAGTTAACACAAGCAGCCAATGGTACAAGCTCATCGAGCACCGACAAATCCGTGATACTTTTTGCTGAAGTGAGCTTTTGGTCTATGGTAGGCCAATCCAGATTTTCCTCGTCAACCACATCCAGATGGTCGCAGACCAGACGCTGACGAAGACCGGAATTAGACTCTGACACTTGTGATAATTTACTAATATCTTCAAATAGATAGCGATAGTTGCGCGCAAAAAGATGATCCAGTAACTGAGCCAGTTTTTGCACTTCAGCTGGCTTTTGGATCATAGGTGACCCAAAGCTATTGAGCCTCTCAGACAACGCCACTTCATAGTGCCAATAGCGGTGTAAATAGAGTCGCTGTCCATCATAAATAAGTGGCAGTGCTTCACCACCGCTACCGACTAAATGTGCATCGTTGAGTCGCTGATGCCAATCAATACTCACCAGCGTTTGGTTTAGTTCGATGGCCGCTTCGCCAAAAAGCCCAAGTCTGGCACTAAGGTCAACTGGCTGGCCCTGCCTATCACTGAGAGGTAAACAGATATGTCCTTTGCCTAATTCACTACTGACTACGCCAGCAATAAACGCGATCTGTTCGTCACCTGATTGTGACTCAATAAAACGCGCGAACTGATAATCAAGCTGTCTGATGTTACCTTTAAGCGCTAACTGTTTAAGCGTTTGAATGAGATTTGCCATGATTACAGTAACTCCATCTGGCCTGCACTATTGTGTTTGGCATCGATAGGCTCACCATCGATCAACTTGTCCATATCCGTTAAAAACTCCAAACTCGGTTTCGCAGAAAATACCCCATGGTCACTGGCACCATCCATACCACGTAAGAACAGGTAGTAAACACCACCAAAATGTTGCTGGTAGTCATAGTCAGCAATGCGACTGCGTAAGAAGCGGTGCAATGCCAGAGCATAAATCTGATACTGAAGATCATAACGGTGATCGGCCATCGCATTTTTCAATGCTTGCCCGTGATAAAAGCTCACCTCATCGCCTAAGTGATTCGATTTCCAGTCTAAAACGTAGTATTTGCCCTGATGCTCGAACACCAAATCAATAAAGCCTTTCAGCATGCCTTGTACCGTATGGAAACCTAAGTCACCAGCCTTCGCCGAGAGTGGATCATGACGCTGGATCACTCGATTAAGTGCCGGCGCAGCCAATACTTCAATCGGCAATAAAAACTCCATTTCAACCAGTCGCTGGCTTGGGCCTTTCTGGTTTAACAGCAATGACTTACCATCCAAAGGGGTCGCCAGTACTGTATCGATAAGTTGCTGGAGCACTGGCAACCAATTGATATCTAACTGCTCACTTTCCAGTAGCTGGATGATGATGGTGCTATTTTCTTCGCTGGTTGCAGGCTGAGTAAACTCCACCTCTTCAAATAGGGTATGCAGGAAGGTGCCGGGTCTGGCACCGCGAGGGAAAGTGAAAATCGACATTTCAGGTTCAACCATTTCATCCTGGTCCTCTTCATCGGAAGAGTCGATATCAAGGTGCATCAGGTCGGTGTAAGCTTCATCACTGTGATGTGAGCCTTGCTTAATCAGCCCTGAGTAACTGGTAATGCGCCAGTTACGATCGATTTCATTGCTCAGTTCACTGGCGATAAGTTGCTGCTGCGACTCTTGCTGTAACACCAATGGCTGTTGATGTGTTTCAGGCAGATCGGAGATCGCAACACTACTCAGGCCATCAACATGTTTTTGAATCGCTGAGGTTAAGTCGTTAATTCCACCCTGCTGGCCATTTTGCAGCAGGTAGCCCATAGCACTGTGATGGACGCCGGTAGGCTCTTTGGTTGAACGTCCGTTACGCAGTGGCGCTGCACCTACAAAACAGCCATAAACAGCACGGGTCAGCGCTACGTAGATCAAACGTAAGTCTTCCGCTAAACGCTCTTTGTCAGCCTGTGCAAGTGAAGCATCCTGCCGGGCAATATCAAGAATCGTCTGGTCCTGAGCCGCATCGTAGTATTTCGCCTCACTGGCTTCGCGATAGCTGAGAACAAATGGCAAAAAGACCAGATCATACTCAAGACCTTTTGATTTATGGATAGTAACGATTTGCACCAGATTACGTTCTGATTCCAAACGTTGAATCTGGTCTTCACTGCCACCGAGTCCGTTTTGCGCATCACTAATTGCCTGAGCCAGCCAACGTAGCAGACCATGGTCACTTTCAACGTCCTGACTCGCTTGCTGCAGTAACTCACCAATGTGCATTAAATCTGTCAGGTTGCGCTCACCGGCTTCTTCTTCCAACAGACGCTCGGCGATGTGTCGCTTGCTCATCACACTGCGCAACATTGGCAGCACACCTCGCTGTGTCCATAGCTTGCGATACTCTTTAAATTCGTTAATCGCGCTTTCCCACTCGTTCTCATCATTGTTGAGTTTGTCGAGCGTTCCGGCATCAAGCGCAAACATCTCAGAAGCCAGGCTGGCACGTAAGGCACGGTCATTTTCTGGCGTCAGTACCGCCTGAAGTAAACGCTGAATATCCTGCGCCACCAGCGAAGTGAAAACACTGTCTCGGTTGGAAAGATAAACACTGGCAATCCCCTGCTTAGCGAGCGCCTCTTTAACCATACGACCTTCACTACCAGTACGAACCAGAACCGCTATATCCCCAGCTTGTATCACATGCTTGTTTTCGCCATTTTCAAAATAGGCTTGTTGATCTTGCGCTGCAGCCAGAATCGTCTGGATTTGGTCAGCGCTCGCTTTCGCCATCGCCTGCAGGTATTCACCTTTTGGCAGCGGTTTATCTTCAGCGTCTTGCAACCAGTAAGTCAGCGCAGGTTGCTTTTGACCACCGATAGTCCAAACGCGCTGTTGAGCGTTTGGACTATGGTTAACCGGAAGAAATGGAATGTCCTGATCATAGATAAAAGGGCTGTCTGGCAGCTCAAAAATCTGGTTAACCGCAGCAACCATATCGGCACTCGAACGCCAGTTGGTACCGAGAGTAAAGTGTGATGAGACCTGCTTACGCGCCTTAATATAGGTAAAAATATCCGCACCGCGGAAACCGTAAATCGCCTGCTTAGGGTCGCCAATCATAAACAAGCCGCACTGCGGATGCTCAAGGTAGATACGGCTAAAAATGCTGTACTGAAGAGGGTCGGTATCCTGGAATTCATCGATCATCGCAACCGGATACAGGGTTCGGATACGTTCAGCCAGCAGCTCAGATTCATCACCATCAATCGCCGCTGAAAGATTGGTCAGCAGGTCATCAAACGATAGCCACTGTTTTTGCTGCTTGGCTTTCGCCAACATGGCTCTACAGTGCTCAATGGCATGAGCAAGAATTGGCGCTTTAAGACTGATCGGGTTAGCAAGGAACTCTTCAATCGCGACGAACATTGGGTGCTGTGGCGCTGTACCTTTCGGCGTCTTATCAAACAGTACCTGCTGGGAAAATCGCTCCAGTTTGTCCGGATAATCATAGCCTGTGGTTTCAGTCGCCGCCCAGAGGTTTACTTCCTCTAACCAGGCTGGCAGTGACTTTTTGGTGTAGCTGCGCTTGTTAACGTCTGAGTCATTAATCACTGCAAACAGGTCGTCCTGATGGCTACGCCATAGCTGCTTTAATGCATCAATACGCTCAAGATTTTGCTGATGCAGGTCAGCCAAACTGCCACTCATAGCCGCAACTGAAAGGCTCAGTGGCGCCCCGGTCAGATAATTAGAAATTTCACGCAACAAGTCAGACGGCGCATTCCAGATACGGCGAACTTCACCAGCCAGATTTAGCGGTAATGGGTAGAAATTACGTCGCCAGTAATCCGCGACCACCTGAGCCTTGAGATGACTCTCATCGGTAACAAATTCATTGTTAAAACGACTGCCTGATTCGAAGGCATTTTGCGTCAGCATACGCTGACAGAAACCGTGGATCGTGTAGACAGCGGCTTCATCCATCTGTCTTTCCGCCTGAAGGAGAATATCCGCAGCTTGCTTATGATCACTCACCTCTTCCAGTAGTGGCTGAATGACGGGATCACGACTCCGCCCGCGCGCAAATGCCAGCCGAGCATAATGAATACGTGCACGAATCCGGTCGCGCAGTTCTGCGGTCGCTGCTTCAGTAAAGGTCACGACCAGAATCTGATCGACAGTCAAAGGAACTTGGTGTTTGGTTTCCGGACTACCGTGACCCAAAAGCAATCTCAGGTATAAGCCAGCGATGGTAAATGTCTTACCTGTACCCGCCGATGCTTCAATCAGTCGAGCACCATGCAGAGGAAAAGTCATGGCATTGAGCGGAGTCACCATTGACGTTGCTGTCATAAAATTTCTACCTTTCTACTTAAAACCCAAGATCCAAATGTGATCCAGACTTAAAAACGATTGTAATTACTCTAAACGCCTAAATAGTTAGGACTTTATGAGATCTTTCTCACGGCAGAACATCGTTCTAACCGTTAGTATGCGCGCCATGTGTTGAGCAACGGTGGCTAACGACAGCTAACCGCACTTGCAACAAACCAAAAGAATCATGGTCCCTCTGACCTGTGGCCGTACAGCGAACGCCCTACACTATAATGATTTACTGGCGGCCACCTACTTCTCTTACCATCCCGACTACTGCATATCTTCACTGTCTGTAGCCGCTAAACGTGGCGCCTGAAGCACTAACGCAGTAATAGTACGCACCTGAGCTGCGAGCTCATCATTCCAGTTAGGCCAGATTCGAGCGATATACGGATTAGCCCCTTCGCCCGTCGCCATATAGCTATCATTGAAAGTGTCTGCCATCTTCTTCAGAGACTTCTCTTCATCATCGACCCATTTGCCCCGGCTGAAGCCAGCTTCAACGCAAGCCAGTGAGGTCTTAGGCAAATAGCATAGCGGCTCAGTCATCCCCTGATAAAACAGACGCACCAGTTCAGCCAGCAGATGCTTTGCATGTTCCGAATCAGCAATTGCCGGATAGACCAGGTGTACTACGCCCTCTTTACGGTCATAGCCAATCATATGAGTTGGCTTGCTCACTGACAATGCAGACATTGCCAGATGATCAATCCAGGCAGATAAGTAGTCCTGCGCGCGTATCTTACCGCTGCGGAAACGGATTAGGCCGGATTGGTAATTCTGTGTCAGCCAACCCGTCAGGTTAACCAGCTTATCGGAACCCAGCACATCAAAAGTCAGTTTTATTTCGAGATCGTCACTCTCGGATCCACATAAGAAGGTCAGCTTCTCGACCAGCTCTTCAGCCTGAACCCGATTGGTCTCAAACTCGATGTCACCGAAGGCACCAACAGGCAGTTTTCCTTGCGCACGCTGCTGCTCAACAAATGTCTTTATGATCGCTTTGGTATCCTGTGAGCCTGACAATCTGTGTTTCAGTAAGCTATCTAGCAAGCCATCGCGCATCTGATAGCTTTCCAGTCCATCCAGAACGAACGGCTCATCGTCTTCCATGACAGGCAGTGGCGGCTCGAACATCACTTTTAAACGACGGTTAAAGAAGTACTGCACTGGCAAGCGCCAGAAACGTTGTAATTCAACCAAATCCAGCTCAAGGGGATAAGTGGCATCCAGTAGGTAATCCTGAAGCTGACGATTAAATTCTCCACCACTCTGCCCTTGCCTGTTTGCCGCTGGTAACCACTCTTTGGCATAACTCGGCTGCTTGCCGATAAATGCGTTGGCGCTAAACGGCACCATTGAATGGCTGTTGACCAACTGGCGTAGCAATTTATCGCCCGAATCATCACTTGGCAGCAACTCATCCCCCTGCAAACAGTAGTTCTGCTGACAGTATTCCATCAACTCTGACACCAATACTGACGGTACCCTTTCGGTGTTATCCTGAATTGAGCGGCCAACGTAACTGATATACAAGGTTTGTTGTGCTGACAACATTGCTTCCAAAAACAGGTAGCGGTCATCATCGCGACGAGATCGATCACCGGGCTTGGTACGCCCGTTCATCAGGTCAAAGCCTTCTGGTGGCACTGAACGCGGATAAATACCGTCGTTCATACCCAGCAAACAGACCGCTCTGAATGGAATCGAACGCATCGGCATCAGGGTACAGAAGTTGACCTGCCCAGCTAAGAATCGCTGACTAACGCGAGTACCTGCCAGTTTGTTATGTAGATACTGAGCGATAATCGCGGGCGCCAGGTTCTGCTCAAAGGCCGCATCTGTAAGTTGTTCTTTTAGATTAGCTAAGGTGTCGCGAATCGATTTCAGCGCCGCCTCACCTTCCAGTTCCACTGAGAAAAAGTCATCAAGCAATAGTGTCAGCACTTCTCTCCAGCTATCAATTGACTGAATCAGTTGTAGCTTTTGGCGATAATCGCTGATGGTCTCAATAAAGTGCGCCAGTTTACCCGCCAGTTCGGCGCCCATTCCCTGAACTTCATTATAAGGAGCCAGTGCACCTGAGTCAGACTCAAACAGACCGGCACTATGCGGCATCGCATAACCAAGCAGCATACGCTCAATGCCAAACTGCCAGGTATTTTGCTCAGTTGCCGGGAGCTCAAACTCTTGGCTGGTCGACGAGTTTAATCCCCAGCGAATGCCGGACTCTTCGACCCACTGCTTAGCCAGAATGAATTCATCTTCCGTCAGTTCAAATCGAGCTAACACCGCAGGAGTTTCAAGTAGTTCAAGTAGCTCAGAGGCCAAACAGCGGGTATTGGGTAAGTTGACTAACTGCATAAAGGCATTGAGGATTGGGCTTTCCTGATCAGCCGTGCGGTCAGAAATCGAGTAAGGAATGAAACGCTCACCGGGCGCGTTACCAAATACCGCCTGAATCGCAGGGCTGTAGGCATTGATGTCAGACACCATAACGATAATATCGCGCGGCTTGAGCGATGGATCGGCATCAAACATCGACAATAGCTGATCATGTAGCACTTCCACTTCACGCATCGGGCTATGGCAGGCATGCAGTGTCAGCGATTTATCGTCGGCTAAAACAACCTGTTTATGGCTGCTGCTATCGAGTTGGTGATCATCCTGATGCTCTTCCAGATTAAGGATATCCGCTTGCAGTTGATGGAGCAGGCTATCGCGCTCTACATCAACAAACGCTTCAATCTCATTCGACTCAAGCTGTGACAACAAATACATGTTATCGCGTCCCAACTTACCCATAGAGGCCAGTAAACTGTTGCCAACTGCGTCGGTATGCAGTTCATCAATGACGTTGTCTTCTAAACTGCCTTTGAGCTGTTCGCTTTCGCCATGCTGCTCAGAATGATCCTGATTCCACACCACATGTTTACGGTGTTTGGCTGCTAAGCGAGCTAAGAACTTTCTGTCCCGCACTTCCCCCCAGTAGTAACGACATGGGTTGGTAAACATCAAGTGAACATCAATGTGTTCACCGATCGCTTTTAAGGCATCCATATAGCGTGGAGGTAAAGACGTGATACCAAACACAAACAGTCGCTTAGGGAGATGGTCAAAGTTCGCCTGGCTGCTTTCCAGCGTATCGATAAAGTGCTCGTACAGGTTGGCACGATGATACGGTGACTGACCTAGCGCGACGGTATGATCATAAAGTGCCTGCCATAAGATCGGCTGCCATGGGTGCTCATCTTCTAGCTCCAGAACGGTTTGTCCCGCTTCCCAACTGGCAATCCACTCTGGTCGGTAAACCAGATAACCATCGAAAATATCGGCAATTTTTTCCGACAGCTGATAGAGCTTAGAGCTGTCTTCGTCTTGTTCAAGATAGTGTTTAAGCGGTTCAAATTGTGGCTGATTCAATAACCCCGGTAGGATGTGCATCAACTTCCAGGTCATTGACTCTTTATTGAAGGCACTTCGTTTCGGCACATCTGGCAGAACCTCAGTGAACATGTTCCAGATAAAGGTCGCCGGGAGCGGAAATTCAATGTTTGCTGCCACTCCAAACTCTTTGGCTAACTCCATTTTAAGCCACTGAGACATACCCGGGCTCTGAACCAGGATCTGCTCTTGTTCAAATGGATTGGCTAATGGGTTAAGCCGTACAAGCTCAACAAGCAAGGACTTTAAAACATCCACTTGGTTGGAATGGTAGACAGTAAACAAAATGCACTCACACTATTATTGCCGCAACTAGGGTGAGACTAGCACATGCTGCTAAATTTGAAGAGTGATATAAGCGTATGATTTGGCTCGAATCAAAATACCCGCTCAAGCCTTAGACAGACGAGAGCGGGTAGGAGGGAGAAATCATCAATTAGGTGTTTGAAAACCTATTATTGAGCGATGAGATCTTTATAAGCGATAGTTTTACCCTGTGGCTTTTCATTAGCCAGTTTCGCTTTTGGTGCACCCAGTTTAGATAGCCAGTAATCTGGATCTTTCTTAGGATTTAGCTGAGGACCACACTCACCTTGCGCACCACTACGTTCCAGACGCTGAAGTACACGGTCTTGTGCTTTCGCCAGGCCATCCAAAGCTTCCTGAGGTGTTTTCTCGCCACTTGCCGCTTCAGAAACGTATTGCCACCATAGCTGAGCTAGCTTCGGATAATCTGGAACGTTAGTCCCTGTTGGCGTCCACTGTTTACGTGCATCACTGCGGTAGAACTCAACCAAACCACCCAGTTTTGGCGCCGCTTCCGTCATCGCGTCAGAGTTGATGTCTGACTCACGAATTGGCGTTAGGCCAACCAGAGTTTTCTTCAGACTGACTGATTTAGACACCACAAACTGAGCATATAGCCAGGCTGCCTGACGACGATCTAGCGGCGTGCTGTTAAGGAATGTCCAAGAACCCGCGTCTTGGTAACCAAGCTTCATACCATCTTCCCAGTAAGGACCACGTGGAGATGGAGCCATACGCCACTTAGGCGTACCGTCTGCGTTTACGACCGGTAGGCCTGGCTTGGTCATGTCAGCAGTAAAGGCGGTGTACCAGAAGATTTGCTGAGCGATAGAACCTTGTGCCGGAACCGGACCTGCTTCACCAAACGTCATCCCCTGAGCTTCTGGTGGCGCGTACTGCTTGAGCCAGTCAACGTATTTGGTTGTCGCGTATACCGCTGCCGGACCATTGGTAGCACCGCCGCGAGCGACATCTGAACCAACAGGTTTACAGCCTTCAATACGGATGCCCCACTCGTCTACTGGCAGACCGTTTGGAATACCCTTATCGCCAGCACCAGCCATAGAGAACCATGAGTCGGTGAAACGCCAGCCTAGTGAAGGATCTTTCTTACCGTAGTCCATGTGACCGTAAACAGGCTCTCCATCGATAGTTTTTACTTTATCGGTAAAGAACTCAGCAATATCTTCATAAGCAGACCAGTTTAGTGGTACACCCAGCTCATAGCCGTACTCTTTTTTGAATTTCGCTTTAAGATCATCACGTTCAAACCAGTCTGCACGGAACCAGTACAGGTTAGCAAACTGCTGATCCGGTAGTTGGTAAAGCTTACCATCCGGACCTGTTGTGAAGTCCAGACCGATAAAGTCTGGCAGGTCTAGATATGGGTTGGTTACGCTCTTCCCTTCACCTTCAATGAAGTCTGAAATAGGTACAACTTTACCGTAACGAACGTGAGTACCAATCAAGTCGGAATCGTTAATGTAGCCATCGTAAATATTACGGCCAGTCTGCATCTGAGTCTGTAACTTCTCTACTACGTCACCTTCCTGAATAAGGTCGTGGTTAACCTTGATACCTGTGATTTCGTAGAAAGCTTTTGCTAACACTTTCGCTTCGTACTCGTGCGTCGTGATGGTCTCAGAAGCAACATTGATTTCCATACCTTGGAAAGGCTTAGCAGCATCGATAAACCACTGCATCTCTTGCGTCTGTTCCTCTTTCGACAGAGTCGAAGGAGTGAACTCATCACTCATCCATTTTTTCGCAGCAGCCATATCAGCTAGCGCAGCAGGTGAGATTGCAGCAAGCGCAAATGTCAGTGCTAAGCTACGTGCAAGGTAAGACTTTTTGATATCCTTTTTCATTCTTGTCTAACTCCAGTTATGAGTATTCTGTCTCTTACGTTATTGATTACGCTCATTAACCAGTGACTATGGCACTCTGTCAGGCTGGTCATGAACACATGTCAGTCAGTTGTATTTATCCCCATTTCAAAACCGTACCCAGCCAAATTACGCTGATGGTAAATGGCACCCAAATTGAAAGCTCACTCAGTCCGACAAATCCCAAATGGATAAAAGCGGAACTCAGTAAACCGATAAATAGTCGATCACCACGGGTGGTTGTGATCGGTAGAAAGCCCTTACGCTCGATACACGGTGTGCGGATCTCACGCACCGTCATGGTTATCAAGATCAACGCGATTCCGAGAAAGAACAGTGCTGAAGGGGTAGTCCATGCCATCCAAGCCATGATATTTCTCCTTAAACTCGACCTAGCGCGAAACCTTTCGCGACATGGTTTCTAACGAACCAGATAACTAAAATACCCGGTAGAATGGTCAGCACGCCGGCTGCCGCCAATACGCCCCAGTCGATACCAGATGCACTGACTGTACGCGTCATTACTGCCGAAATCGGCTTGGCATCTACGGAGGTCAAGGTACGAGCGAGCAGTAGCTCTACCCAGCTGAACATGAAGCAGAAAAAAGCCGAGACCCCAATCCCCGAACGGATCATCGGCAAAAAGATTTTGATGAAGAACTTAGGGAAGCTGTAACCATCAATGTAAGCCGTTTCGTCGATTTCACGAGGAACGCTCGACATGAAACCTTCCAGAATCCATACCGCTAGTGGCACGTTGAACAGACAGTGTGCCAACGCAACCGCAATATGGGTGTCAAACAGACCAACCGAAGAGTAAAGCTGGAAGAATGGCAGCAGGAATACTGCTGGTGGTGCCATACGGTTAGTCAGTAGCCAGAAGAACAGGTGCTTATCACCGACGAACTTAAAGCGCGAGAACGCATACGCCGCAGGCAAAGCAACGGTTAAGGTGATCACCATGTTCATCACTACATAGATGATCGAGTTAACGTAACCCATGTACCAACTTGAGTCGGAGAAGATGGTTGCGTAGTTCTTAAACGTCCAGTTCTCAGGGAAGAAGCTCAGGCTCCCTAAGATCTCCTGGTTTTCTTTAAACGACATGTTGAGCAACCAGTAAATTGGCAGCATCAAACAGATGATGTAGAACGCTAGCCCGACGATCTGTGTGTATCGGGTGTATTTTGATTTTGTCATCGCCATTGTTGTTTCCTTACTTACTTTCACCGTGCGTCATTGCGGTGTAGAACACCCAGCTCACCAATAGGATGATCAGGAAGTAGATGATCGAGAATGCAGCTGCCGGACCGATATCAAACTGGCCAATGGCCATTTTGGTTAGTGTCTGACTGAGGAAAGTTGTCGAGTTACCCGGACCACCACCTGTCAGTACAAACGGTTCGGTGTAGATCATGAAGCTATCCATAAAGCGGATCAGAATGCCTATCAGGAGCACGCTCTTGAGCTTAGGTAGCTGGATGTAGCGAATGATTGACCAGGTCGAAGCTCGGTCGATATTCGCAGCCTGATAGTAAGCATCCGGAATGGCGCGTAGCCCCGAGTAACACAGCAGTGCAATCAGTGAAGTCCAGTGCCACACATCCATCAGAATCACGGTTAACCAGGCATCAAGCGGGTTGCCAGCGTAGTTGTAGTCAACCCCCATACCATTGAGAGCCCAACCGAACAGACCGATATCTGCGCGACCGAAGATCTGCCAGATAGTCCCGACAACGTTAAGTGGGATAAGCAGTGGAATCGCCAGAACAATCAGACAGAAAGCTGACCAGCGCCCTTTGGTAGGCATCGTCAGTGCGACGATAATCCCGAGTGGCACTTCAATCAGTAAGATGGTGAACGTAAAACCAAACTGGCGCAGAAGTGCTCCGTGCAATCTCTCGTCATTGAGGATTTCACGATACCACTCAGTACCAACAAAATAGGCGGTATTAGCATCAAAGATATCTTGTAGTGAGTAGTTCACTACCGTCATCAGAGGAACGATGGCACTGAACGCCACCAGCGCGAACACTGGCAGAACAAGGAACCACGCTTTGTTGTTCGAAACCTTATCCATTATTCTTCCCCTACATTGACTAGAAATTCATCGACATACAGCATGGTCCATTGCTCTGGGAAGCTGATATAAGCGTGCTTTTCTGGCACAGGTTGGTCTTCTTGCAGACGCGCTTTGATATGTTTAGAGCCCAGCTTGAGGGTGACAATTTTGTAGGTACCTAAATCTTCTACATGGAGCACGTCACATAGCAGGGCGGAGTCATTACCTTTCTCCCAAACATGAACAAACTCAGGTCGAATGCCGATCTTGATGTTATTGCTCCCAGCTTGTGAGATGGCGTGACGGTAAGACTCAGATAGTGGCACTTCTACATCGTCAAACCGGACGCCATTTTCGGTCGGAGTGACCTCCATTAAGTTCATCCCCGGACTGCCAATAAAGTAGCCGACGAAGGTATGGTTTGGTCGTTCGAACAGTTCACGCGGCGTGCCAAACTGAACAATCTGACCGTTGTACATCACAGCGATTTCATCGGCGAAGGTTGAGGCTTCTAACTGATCGTGAGTAACGTAGACCATGGTGATATTGAACTGCTGGTGGATCTGTTTGAGCTTACGGCGCAATTTCCATTTCAGTTGCGGATCGATTACCGTTAATGGCTCATCAAACAGAATCGCCGATACATCGTCACGTACCAGGCCACGCCCCATCGACACTTTCTGTTTTTCGTCAGCCGTAAGGTGCTGAGCTTTTTTCGATAACACATTAGTCAGTTCCAGAATCTCTGCTATTTCTGTCACCTTGGAATGTATTTTGGCTTTATGAACCTTCATATTGCGCAGCGGAAATGCAAGGTTGTCGTACACCGTCATGGTGTCGTAGATAACCGGAAACTGGAAAACCTGTGCAATATTGCGATCTTGTGGACGAAGCTCATTAACCCGAACATCATCAAACATCACATCGCCCTGAGAAGGGCTCATCAAACCAGAAATGATATTGAGCAAGGTCGACTTACCACAGCCAGATGGACCTAGTAGTGCATACGCTCCACCCTGCTTCCACACGTGGTTCATCTCTTTGATCGCATAGATCGAATCTGATGTCGGCTTTTTATCGTAGGTGTGAGCCAGTGAATTTAGTGTAATTTGAACCATGAACGCTATCCCCTAACATCACGAATCGGGGCATGGATGAGATCGTTATCCATACCGAAGACATAGAATTTGTGGATTGGAATATAGATTTTGATCGTCTCATCGACGTCATAGCTGTGTACGCCAGGCAAATGCAGCACCATATCCAGATGCGCATTACGCACATGAAGGAATGTTTCCGAACCACTGATTTCTGCAACTTCAACCTGAACAGTCAATTCAACGTCATCGTCGTTCTTAGGTAACAGGCTGAGGTGGCTCGGACGAATACCAAACTGGTAGTGCCCCATATCCAACTTGCTCAGAGACTGATTTAGTGGGAAGTGAGCACTCTGGTCGAAGGTCACTTCGTTAGAGGTAATTTCCCCGGAAATCAGGTTGATCGGCGGCTCACTAAACAGAGTCGCTGAATCAACGTTATCCGGATGATGGTAGACAGAGGCCGTTGGACCAGACTGAATCACTTTACCTTCATGAAGAATGGTGGTGGTACCGCCTAGTGCTAACGCTTCATTCGGTTCTGTGGTGGCGTAAATCGCGATGGTATGTCTGGTCTGGAATAGCTCACGCATCTCCTGACGTAACTCTTCACGCAACTTATAGTCGAGGTTTACTAATGGCTCATCAAACAGGATGATTTCCGCATCTTTAACCAAGGCACGAGCCATTGCGGTACGTTGCTGCTGACCACCAGACAGTTCCAGTGGGTGCTTTTTCAGGTGTTCAGTGATGCGCAGCATTTCGGCCGTGGCGTGCACGCGCTCCTGAATCTCTTTCTCGGCCATCCCTGCAAGTCGCAGCGGAGAGGCAACATTCTCAAACACCGTCAGATTGGGATAATTGATGAACTGTTGGTAGACCATAGAGATGTTGCGGTCGCGAACCGACACACCGGTAACATCTACACCATTGACTAATATCTTCCCAGAAGTCGGGCGATCCAGCCCTGCAATGAGCCTCATTAAAGAGGTCTTGCCCGCTAACGTGCGTCCAAGCAGCACATTAAACGAGCCCGGCTCAAAGGTGAGGTTGACATCAGAGATATGCATCTCTCCGTCAACGTATTTACTTACCTGCTCAAGTGTTAATGACACTAAAAACTCCTTACCATTCGAACAATAATTTTTTTCGATATTGCTCAATAGAGCGAGAGTCGTGCCAACTTAAATAAAATTGAAACAAAAAATTTACAAATCGCTTTCCAGCCCTTTAAACATAAGGATATTTTGATGAACAACTCAGTAATAGGCAGGCTTTAGCGCTGATTTCACATATGAGACGCCGGTAACATTTGTTAATAAAATGTGTTCATTTGATGTTCAAAGTGTTCATGGAGGTGATATGTTAAATGAGCGTTTGTGATCATTAACGTTCACATACGAACAATTAGAATAATTACTTAATTTCGGCCTGTTTAACGCTGCTAGTGGTCAACAATATGGACAAGAAACATTTATCAATGATTGAGAATTCCTGGCAACGCTGTCGGGAGGCGGGGCTCGTTCACAATAGTAATCCGATCATAGAGATGGAAACGGGACAGGCATTTGCCCATACTCTTGAAGAACACTCAGGGCTATTGACCACAACCCAGCAAAAAGTACTGCCCTTCTATGACAGCCTGCTGGCGAATAGTAACTGTCTGATCACTTTGGCCAACACCAATGGGCAGGTGTTGAACAGTTGGGGTGAACAGCGCTTTTTCTCACAAAGGCAGCCACAAGTGTTCCAAAATGGCGTGAACTGGCAGGAAAGCCTGATTGGTACCAACGCTATAGGCACTGCTTTAGAGACTGGCTCAATTGTTCAGGTGTTTCATGATGAACACTTTTTAACATCGAATCGCTTTATGACAGGTTCAGCCGCTCCACTGTTTGATGCTGATAGAAAAATGGCTGGGGTACTATCGATATCCAGCGATGCCTATATGCCAACCGCTCATACCCTTGGCATGGTCAAGTTGATGTCACAAGCGATCGAAAACCAGCTAATAGCATCTAAGTTTCAAGCCGACCACTACTTACTGTGGTTTAACACGTCGCCAGAGAATATCGATAGCCAATGGTCTTCACTATTAGTGTTTAATGAACACGGCGTGATTGTCTCAGCTAACCGCCGTGCAGAAGTCGTTCTGGGCCAGGATCTGGCGCTGCAGCGACTTGATCAGATCTTTGATATTAAACTTGAACAACTGTTGTCGCACCCTCCTTATAATCCCGCGGCGATTACCACTCACTCTCGCTTTAGCTTTTTTGGCATTATTACTCCACCCAAAGTGCCTCAAGGGCGACAGCTGGATTACCGCAAAACCATTGCCAAGAGCAGTGATGAAAACGCTAAGGCTCCACTGGATTTGGAGCGTCTCAATATGGGCGATCCCCGTCTAGCGAAGGCGATCACTCAGTCGAGCCGTATTCTCAATACCGATATTCCAATCCTTATTCATGGTGAAACTGGGGTTGGCAAAGAGGTATTTGTTAACGCCCTACACCTGTCGAGCGAACGTAAACACGCTGCTATGATTGCAGTTAACTGTGCCGCAATTCCCGCTGAACTGGTTGAGTCTGAGTTGTTTGGTTATGAGAAAGGAGCCTTTACCGGAGCCAACAACAAAGGCTATATCGGACTAATCCGTAAAGCGGATAAAGGTACACTATTCCTGGACGAACTTGGGGATATGCCGATGAATGTGCAAGCGCGCCTGTTGCGTGTTCTGCAAGAGCGTAAGGTGACACCTCTTGGCTCCACCACCTCTTACCCTGTTGATTTTAAGCTAGTTTCAGCGACCAACCGTAATCTCAAGCAGGATGTAGAACGTGGCACATTCAGACAAGATCTCTACTATCGGGTGACCGGATTAAATCTCTCCCTCCCCTCATTGCGCGAGCGAACAGACAAAGAAGCATTGGTGAAGTTTTTACTGGCTAAATATGCCTTAGATGGAGAAACACCCAGCATCAGTCTCGAAGTATTGTCTATGTTCAAGTCACACCCCTGGCCTGGAAATATCAGACAGATGGTCAGTGTTATTCAGATTGCGCTAGCGATGGCCGGAGATGAAACCATCACGGTTGAACACCTCCCCGATGATTTCTTACAAGATTTACAGCAGCATCAACCTGAGTTGGTTAAGCCACAGCAAGCACCGTTGACTCTGTTAACATCGGACAGCCAGGAAGAGTTAAATAGCGAAGATTGGTTAGCGGTGTACGAGCAAAACGGTCGCAATGTCTCTGCGACCGCTAAGGATTTGAATATCAGCCGCAACACTCTGTATAAACGGCTGAGAGAGCAAGGTATGCGCTAATCAGTGAGAGACCAGACCTAGTGCATTGCTCACCGGTTTGTAGAAGGCAAGGTATCTCAGAGCGACATAACCAACCACCACTGTTGCTACCACAAGTTCAAAGCCAGCAAGCCAATGGACTTGAGCAACATAATCGTTGGCAACCCCAACACTCTCCATCCAGGCACTCAGTTTAAACAGTGCAGTCGAGCCAATCACCATAGGGAAGGTAAACGCCGCATAACCCGGGCTGAATGGCAGTCTGAGTAGTTTAATAAACGCAAGGTAGATAATCGCTGTCATCAAAACTGCAATACCAAATAACAGACCAATGATTACAGGCGAAGGCTCAGCAGTCACAGTCAGATAACCCGCGAGTGACAGACTGGCAGGCGCCGCCATAATTGCCATTGTTGGTTTGGCTGCATCAGGGATCTCGTGAGTAAACATCAGACGATAGATCATCATTGGCAGCATCACGGCATAAGCCAACATGCCAAACAATAACGCGCCATTCGCAACAGCAGTCAGTGCAGGGTTTCCTGAAAAAGACACATCCGCAACAATAATGCCCACCGGAGGGACAAACCAGCTTGGCACCATATGGTGAAGTTCAAACTCCTGCATTCGGTGATAAACAAAGCTGATTAGGAAGACAATATGCAGCCCGACAGCAACTAGCCATAACATGTCGCCCGCGAGAGGAATAAAATGACCTAGCGAGTTAGAAACCACCATGGTTCCCATCGCGAATGTTGGCACCACACTGCCCACAACAGGGTGCGCAAGATCTTCACGTAGTAGGTGACGATGGAACAGGAATTTGACCGCCAGAATCAATAACAAAACGCTCGCAATCACAGCCCCAGACCACTGAGCGTAGCCATTAAAAGCGGCGGCGTTTTCCCAACACCAACCTAAACTGGCAATACCCAGCGCTAAGCCCGCCATAGGAGTTGGCGCACCCATCACTTTTGCTTTTGCTGCTTTAATCATCATTGCCTCACAATCTCGTTAGTTCGAGAGCAGTTTACGCTTGCCAAACGTTCGAAACTATCTAATTATTTAGAACACCCGTTCAAACAAACTAAACGAATATATGGCCACTACTATCTCTCTCAAACAGCTGAAAGTTTTTATTGCCATCACACAACATGACACCCTAACGGCTGCGTCAGAGGCTCTGTTCCTGTCCAAGGCCGCGGTAAGCATGGCGCTCTCAGAACTTGAGAAACAGATTGGTCATTCACTATTTGACCGGGTAAATAACCGACTTATTCTCAATCAGGAGGGGCAAAAGCTACTGCCTTTGGCCGATGAAATCATTGAGCGCGCGCAAGGGATCGAACAACTGTTCGACAATAATCAGACCTTATCCGGTCAGTTAAGAATTGGCGCCAGCGACACCATTGGTAACCAAATTGCGCCATACCTATTGAGTGACTTTCGTCGTGACACTTCACACCAGTCGCAAAGTCTGTTTATCTCCAATTCAGCGCTTATCTGCGAGAAACTGGTCGATTACGAACTTGATCTGGCGTTGATTGAAGGTAAGACTCTCCACCCTCAATTGATTTCAACTCAATTTAGTGATGACGAGATGTGTGTGGTGTGCGCACCAAATCACCCTCTGGCTAAGCAAAGCAATATTATCGTTGGAGAGTTGGAAAATAGTGACTGGATACTGCGCGAGCCGGGTTCTGGTTCTCGTGAGTTTTTCCTCCGAGTCATAGCACCGCGTATTGAACAGTGGCAGGAGTCGTTCCAACTCAATACGACCGAGGCGCTGCTCAACAGCGTTTCGGCAGGCTTGGGATTAGGCTGTCTTTCTAAGCTGGCTGCAGAACCCGCGTTACACGACGGCCGAGTGGTAGAACTCAGACTGCCGCTCGACATGAAGCGACGCTTCTGGTTACTGGTACACAAAGAGAAGTACCAGAGTCCGTTACTGAAGGCCTTTATTGAATACTGTCACCAATGGCGCAAAGACTAACCACTTGGATCTCAGAATTCCTCTGTCGCCTAGACTTAATTGGTTAAAAACTGTATAAACAGACAGTAAATACTTTCAATAATTTGAGTTAGAGGACCAACCATGGCTGTAATCGTCAAGTACGTGGTAGAACGCAACGGAGAAGAGAAAATGACTTTTACCTCTAAAGCGGAAGCTGACGCATATGACAAGATGCTCGATATGGCTGATGAGCTTTTTGAGCTACTGGGTAAAAGTGAACTGCTAGAAGATGACGGCAAGCAAGAAGACTTGGCGATGTTCCTGGCGCAAAACAAAGAAGAAGTACTCTACGCTCTGGGTGCCAAACGTAAGCCTGCACCAAAGAAACCTAAAAAGGTTGAAGCTGTAGAAGATAGCGAAGAAGCGCAAGACGACGCAGCGTAATCATACTGATTCGGATTAATAAACCTCAGCCTGGTGCTGAGGTTTTTGTTTTTTTGGGGAAGTAAAATCGCTGACGTTTACCCTAATTTCTTGCTATGGCACTGCTAAAATAACGTCACATTCTCAAATGAGCTATTGCCATGAAATATCATATCGAAGTCTGTATTGATAACCTCGAATCTCTTCATAACGCCATCCAGGGTGGTGCAACCAGAATCGAACTCTGCTCATCGCTGGCACTCGGCGGCCTGACGCCAAGCTTCGGATTTATGAAAAAAGCTGGCCAGATTTCGTCGATCCCGGTCTATGCCATGATTCGACCGCGACAAGGAGACTTTGTTTACGATCAGGACGACATCGACTCTATGCTGCTAGATATCGAAGCGGCAGCTGAAGCCGGACTGCAAGGGGTAGTTTTAGGTGTGTTAACAGATAAAGGCCATATCGATATGCCACTCGCTCAACAACTTAGCGACCGAGCTAAACTGTACGGTCTGGGTATTACCTTCCATCGTGCGATTGACCAGTGTGTCGATTGGCAAGAGGCGATTGAACACGTCGTTTCTTTAGGCTGTGAACGTATTCTTACCTCGGGATTAGCAGCCAACGTAGAGCAAGGAATTGATGTATTAAAACAGATGGTCAAGCTCGCTGATGGTCGCCTATCAATTATGGCTGGTGCCGGACTGACTGCCGATAACGTTCAGTCCATCGTTGAGCATACACACGTCAGAGAAGTCCATCTTTCAGGCAAGTCGACTCGCCCGAGCAAAATGAAAAACCTCAATCAACAGGCAAAAATGGGCAATCAAAATATCGACGACTACCTGATTCCAGTCACTAGCAGCCACGCGATTGAAAAGGTCGTAAAAGCTCTCAGTTCTTAGTTTTATCGCTCTCACGCCACAGCAAATAATGCTAACCTTTTGATAACCAAGGAGTGCGTTATGGCTGAAGGCAAACTGAGTAAAAAGTTCTATGAGAAAGAGCTACAACGGTTACAGATTGAGCTGGTTAAGTTGCAACAATGGGTCAAACAGGAAGGACTCAAAGTTGTGGTGATCTTTGAAGGTCGGGATGCCGCAGGTAAAGGCGGCGTGATCAAGCGAATCACCGAGAAGCTTAACCCAAGGATATGCCGCATTGCTGCTTTGCCAGCTCCGACAGAAAAAGAGAAAACTCAGTGGTACTTTCAGCGCTATGTCGCCCACCTTCCTGCCGCTGGTGAAATCGTTCTGTTTGACCGCAGTTGGTATAACCGAGCCGGGGTAGAAAAGGTGATGGGCTTTTGTAGCGAAGAGCAATACGAAGAATTTCTGCGCTCATGCCCCGAGTTTGAACGTATGCTGCAACGTTCCGGAATTATTCTGCTCAAGTACTGGTTCTCCGTATCGGATGAAGAGCAGGAAAAGCGATTTATCGAGCGAATCAATACCCCGATCAAACGTTGGAAGTTCAGCCCGATGGATCTCGAGTCTCGTAATCGGTGGGCTGAGTATTCTGAAGCAAAAGATAAGATGTTCGCTTACACAGACACTAAGCAATGTCCATGGTGGGTAGTCCCCTCTGATAATAAAAAACGTGCGCGCCTCAACTGTATCAGCCATCTGCTCGATCAAATAGCGTATCAAGATATTTCCTATCCAGAGATCGAACTACCGCCACTGAACAAAGAAGGCTATATTCGGGCTCCACTTGAAGAGCAAACCTTCGTTCCCGAGAAATACTAAGGCATAGCATGGCAAAGGATCTGTTTTACAGCTTAGATTTAAACCTGTTACGAACATTTTTAGTTCTGTCGCAAGAACTGAATATGCGTAAGGCTTCCCAGCGTCTGTTTGTCTCACAGCCAGCCATCAGCCAGGCACTGCAAAAACTGCGTAACCACTTTGATGATGAATTGTTTGTTAAAGTGCCGAAGGGATTGGAGCCAACCTCTTTTGCTGTTGAACTGGCCAACTCAATCACACCACATATGGATGGACTCTCTAATGCGTTAAACACCTCAGTTGAATTCTCCCCGGCAGAGATTAATAGTAAGCTCACTATCGCTCTGTCACCGATCGTTCTGGCCTGTTTGTCAGGTACTCTGTTTCCGCGCTTAAGGGAAAAAGCACCTAACGCTGAAATACAGTTAACTGCATGGAACAACAATACATTTGATGACATAGCTAAAGGAGAAACACTACTCGGTATTAACTACAGTATGCCAGCCGGCAAGGAAGTCTATCCAAAGCACCTCTTAGACCTACGAGGGCTGGTGTTTGTCCGTCAGGGACATCCGATTAAAAAGTCTCTGGCCGCTCCAGAAGATTTTGAAGGCTATGAAATCGCCTCTCCCGTTACCCCAGGCTGGAATGACAACACCAGTGTCGCTGCCAAGCTAATGCAGGAACGTGGACTGGAAGCCAAAGTTGGTTTTCGCTCCGAGATGATGATGGCAATCATTGATGTTGTTCAGCATACCGATATGTTTATGCCTCACTCTAACCTTTTCCCACTACATCAATACCCTAACTTAAGACCTATCGAGGTCGATATCGCCGACACCGTCCGAGTGATGCCACTTTACAGCCATTTTCATATCAAAAACCGCAATAACCCGCTTGTTCTGTGGCTCCACCAAGAAATTCAAGCTGTATTAGATCAACAAATTGAACACTTTGAACAGCTGATTAAATCATAACCCCTGCTTATCAAGGATATAAGCAACCTCCATTAGATCAAAAAACACTTATTACTACATACTAGCCACCAGCAGAATTACTCAGCTCAGGATGACGCTGATTCAGATTGAGCTTTAACTCTGGCGGTGCGCACTCTTATATTGCCTTTACCTCAAAGTTGTAGCCAAACAAGCAACGGAATTGACTGTTCATCGATAGCTAGTACGGCTATCAGAATTTTCTAATACTTTGGGTAGTGGAATATGAAAAAATCACTTATCGCCTTAATCGTCGCTGGTTCATTTGCTTTAGCTGGCTGTTCTTCTGGCGGCTCTGGCAACCATGATGTCGATCCGGATTGGGGAGTCACGCCGCCAGTTGACCAATCACCTGATTGGGGACTAGATACCACCCCAGAGTGGGGACTAGCTCCTTCCTTACCTCCTGTTGATGACAACTCTCCTGAGCGACCTCAACCGGCACCTGATACAGATTGGGGCGTAGATACAACGCCAGATTGGGGACCAGCACCTTCACAACCTCCTGTCGACAACTCTCCTGAGCGCCCTCAAGCTGACGGCACACCTAACTGGGGGCTGGCACCAACCCAACCACCTGTTGATAACACTCCGGATCGTCCACAACCTGACTTTGGAGACACTCCTGATTGGGGAGTGATTGGTGACATCCAAATCGACGGTGATGGTGTAATTCGATTTGAAGGCAATCAGTACCAACTTATCGGGTATGACGAAATGGACCGTGAGTACATCATCAGAGATGCTGACGGTGAGCTCGCTTATGCTCGAATTCATGACGATGGACGCGTTGGAATTATTTATAAGCAGCAAGTTTTCTTCTTCAACAGTACTCGTTTTGCTTTTACCCCAGACTTTGACTTCGGCGTCGATAGTGGCTTGGACTACATCGCCAAAGACGACATTACCAGCATCTTAAACCTGCAAAAAGAAGCGATTAAGCAATTCAACCAAGATGAGCTTATCGGCGAATATCTCAAGTACGCATCTGGTATTCATTACGACAAAGAGAAGATGGAAAAAGCGGCTTACGACGTAGCCAGTCACTATCTGTTAAGTGATGCAGAACTCAATCTACAGCATAAACTTGGGGTGCTGGCTTTCTCATTTAACGGCAACGTCTCTATTGCCCACTCAATTGTTGTCGATGCTTTAAAGCATATCGAGAAGAACGCGACAGACGAGCAAAAGTCAGAGGTATTACGCCATCTCAACGAGCACTTAGGCACTGGACATGAAAGCATCCAAGATGTTTATCAAGCGGTATATAAGCATGGCCAGGACATGCTTGATCGACTAGGTGTTTCTGGCAATGAGGGTAACCGCTACGCAATTGCTTTAGTTCGTAATATTCAGCGCCATGGTTGGGACCACGTAAAAGGTAAACTGGAAGAGCACCTACGTAACAACCCTCAACCGATGCAGATGTCGACACCTCAGCGCAGCATCGACCAAAACCGTATTCGAGACAATATCCGCACTCGCGTATCTCAATAAGTCTAAGGAAGAGGCTCAGTACACCTGAGCCTTTTTAAGCTTTATGAAAAAAACACTGTTCTTTATTCTGAGCTCACTTCCAAGTGTTGCTCTTGCTGGCTTCAACTTTAGCTATGCAGATGACATCGTCGAGTTGGGATACTCAGTAGATATTAAGGACAATTCATACATATACCTTGGGGCAGATAGCGCTAACTGGTTTGCTATAGGCTATGGGCATTCGCATCTGTTTGAATCATTAACTCGAATTTCAGGCTACTACGAGTATTCCCAGTGGGACAATGTTTTGCTCGGGGAATTTGGCGTAAAAACCCAGAGCAATCTACTCGACCTCACAATTACCCAGTTCTTTGAAAGCTATAGCATCAAGCTTGGCGCGAAATATGAACTTATTGATGACAGTGGCTGGGAATTCGAAGCCGGTGACAAACAATCCGTTTATACCGGTTATAGCTACTACTTTGACAACTGGTATCTAGCGTCAACCTATACCCATTCACATCGGCGTTATGACGATGATTTATGGGGAGATAGTGACAGTAACTTCAGATCAAATGAAGTCGAGTTAACCCTAGGCATAAACCGAATCTGGAAAATGTCCCCTTATATAAAAACAACCGCTTATCGCGCGCACTCTAGCGACACCTATTATAGCTGGAGTCTGGGTGGTACGTTCGCCTGGTAGTAATGATAAGCCCTGCTTATAAATAAAATAAGTCATCACAATTAGAGCTTATTACTATCAGACTTTACTATACACACATAGGAAGATTGAGTTTCAAGGATGGAGAGAAACGACAACACAACATCAAGAGAATTCAGAAAATGAAACTAGCCTTCACTACCCTTTTAACTGCTTCACTTCTATCTGCCCCCGTTCTTGCAAACAATGAAGGTCACCGCCTTGGTTTAGGCTTCAACAGCACATCAATTGAAGAGGTCAATTCTCCGTCTTATGACTACTCAGGGAATGGCATCAAACTAGAGTACGGGTATGAGTTCAACCATATTGTCGGCCTCAACCTCTCTTACAGCAAAGCCAATAGTACTTATCGCACTTTCGGCGAAAGCGATAGTAAGACGTTTAAGCTCGATGCAGATATCGGTTATACCTTCAAGCTCGACGGTTTCTCTGTCAAACCTTATGGCGTTATAGGTTGGGCAAACTTCAAAGAAGAAATCAGCCTTATTGGGGAAAACTTAGGTTCTTGGAGCGATTCCTCGCTGTTTATCGGTACCGGTGTTCGAGGCACATTCAGTGAACATTTCTATGCTGACTTCCGCGCCGACTTCATAAATTTGGAAACGGACAACATCGACCACTTCGTCGATCAGTTCTCGGTGACTTTTGGTTACAAATTCTAACCCAATAGAAAAGCAACAGAGCTTAGCCAAGGATGGCTACTTTGAGATTAAATTCAGGTACCTATCATGAAAAAGCAACTTTTATCTCTCGCGCTATTGGCTCCGATTACAGCGGGAGCAACTGGCTTACATATTTCACCAGAACTGAAAATGGGGCCTTACCTTGGGGCGGGTATCTCTGGAGGAGGACTGCAATTAGGATTAACCGACGTCGCAGGGCTTGATGCCTTGTATCTCAGCTATTCACATACCTCAGCGGAGATTTTGCTCGATAAAGATCGTTTCAAGACCTACCGCGTCGGCGGCCAATATCAATTTATCGATCACCCAATGAAGATGGCACTGCAACTTGAAGGGGGGATTGTTGAGTACCAAGGTAAGCGAGACTACGTTTGGTCAAGTAACTCAACATATACCGAAGCAACAGGTGCAACAATATCAGCCGCATGGGTCGTGTTTGTAAATGACAATGTTGGCTTTCGACTAGGCAGTGATTTTCACTACATTGACCAGAATAAGACGCTACTCGGCACCCATTGGTCTGCGACACTCTCAACCGGAGTTGTGTTTCACTTCTAGCGCAGTGCGTCGTCAATGCTTTGTTCGCCCAAGTGGCGAACATCTTTGCCTTTAACAAAGTAGATGATGTACTCACAGATATTCTGACAACGGTCACCCACACGCTCAATCGCACGAGCTGACCACATAACCTGAAGAATATTAGGAATGTTTTTCGGATCTTCCATCATATAGGTCATCAGCTGACGAATAACCGCTTCATACTCCGCATCCAGCTTATCATCTAGCTTATAAACCTCAGCCGCCGCATCCACATCCATACGGGCAAAGGCATCCAGTACCTGATGTAGCATACTGATCGCATGTCGGCACAATGGCTCTAATGACACATGGAATTGACGCTCTTTAGACGATGGACTTTTTATCGCTGCACGAGCTATTTTGGCCGCTACATCACCAATACGCTCCAGATCAGTAATGGTCTTTATAATTGCCATTACCAGGCGTAAGTCCTTCGCTGTTGGCTGACGTTTAGCGATAATACGAGTGCACGCTTCATCAATCGAGACCTCCATAGCATTCACTTTATGGTCATCACGAACCACTTGTTTAGCCAGCTCGATGTCATCCTTATACAGAGCCTTCATCGCGTAAGAGAGCTGCTGCTCTACCAAGCCGCCCATGGTTAACACATGAGTTCGGATCGACTCTAACTCAACATTAAACTGACCTGAAATGTGACGTCCAAAATTCATAGGGGCTCCGTATAAAACTGATTAACCATATCGACCTGTAATGTAGTCTTCGGTCTGTTTTTTCAATGGTGAAGTGAAGATAGAGTCTGTATCTGAATACTCAATCAGCTTCCCCATATGAATAAATGCGGTGTGGTCACTCACCCGCGCCGCTTGCTGCATGTTATGTGTGACAATAACAACAGTATATTGCGTTTTAAGCTCATTGATCAGCTCTTCAATCGTCAGAGTGGAAATAGGGTCCAGTGCCGATGTAGGCTCATCCAGCAGTAAAACTTCCGGTTCAATCGCAATCGCGCGAGCAATGACCAGGCGCTGTTGCTGACCCCCTGACAATCCAAATGCGTTTTCGTGTAGGCGATCTTTCACTTCATCCCATAACGCTGACGCTCGTAACGCTCGTTCTACTGCATCGTCTAGTGAACGGCTATTTTTCACCCCTTGCAGGCGCAGCCCATAGACGACATTCTCGTAGATAGACTTAGGAAACGGGTTAGGTCTTTGAAACACCATCCCGACCCGACGACGTAAAGTAGCAGCATCGACATCCGGATCATAAACATTCTTGCCATGTAGCTTGACCTTCCCCTGTACCCGACACCCTTCAACCAAATCGTTCATTCGGTTGATACAACGCAGCAATGTCGATTTTCCGCAGCCAGACGGGCCGATAAACGCCGTCACCTGACCTTTGGGAATACGCATTGAGACATCGCTTAGCGCCTGCGTGTTCTGGTAAAACAAGTTTAAACCTTCAATCGCAATGGCTGTTTGCTCATCGGTCAAATTGTTCACATCTAACGGTGTTGGGTAGCCGAGTGTTTGATTGACAGAAAACATGCTTAATCTTGTCCTAATGTTCGATACTTTTCGCGTAAGTTATTACGAATACTGATCGCGGTTAAATTCAAACCAACAATAACGGTTACCAGCAAGAATGAGGTCGCATAGACTAAAGGTCTGGCGCTCTCGATATTGGTGGTTTGAAAGCCAACATCATAAATATGGAAGCCTAAATGCATGAACTTGCGGTCTAAGTGCAAGAACGGGAACTGACTATCGACAGGTAAGCTTGATGCCAGCTTCACCACACCGACGAGCATCAGAGGCGCAACCTCACCTGCAGCCCTAGCTATCGCGAGTATCAACCCTGTGATGATCGCTGGACTTGCCATAGGTAAAACAATTCGCCACATGGTCTCAAATTGTGTGGCTCCTAACGCTAACGAGCCGTGACGAACAGAGTTTGGAATTCGGGTTAACCCCTCTTCAGTAGCAACAATCACAACAGGCAGCGTCAAAACAGCAAGTGTTAACGCAGACCATAGCAGACCTGGTGTGCCAAAGGTTGGTGCAGGCAGGCGCTCCTGATAGAACAGATTATCAATGGAACCACCTAAGGTATATACAAAGAACCCAAGACCGAAAACGCCGTACACAATCGATGGTACGCCAGCGAGGTTAATCACCGCGACTCGAATTAAACGAGTAAATGCATTGTTCTTAGCATACTCATGAAGATAAATCGCTGCAATGACGCCTAGCGGCATTACGATAACCGACATGATAAGAACCAATAATACGGTGCCGAACATCGCCGGAAATACCCCACCCTCAGAGTTCGAATCTCGCGGATCTTCGGATAAGAACTTCCACGCTTGCTTCGCCCAGCGAGCCAGCTTCTCAAATGTATTCATCTGATTCGGATACCAGATATCTAACATTTGGCTGAGAGGGATAGTCACTTGCTGACCAGTCATATCTTCGACAATGACGCCCTGGTTCGCCAACTGACTGCGTAAGTTATCGAGCTTCAGCTCGGTGGCATTTAACGCTTCCACGTAACCTTGGTTCTGTTTTTGATAGAGAGTCAAAAACTCTTCATCGAGGGTACCATTCAGGCTACGTTTACGCTTTTCTAACCTTAGTCGTTCTGCCTGAGCATTAATCACGCGAACATCGCGCTCAATTAAACGTTCAATCTCATCACGTAGCGATTTAGCGAAAGCAAGTCCGGTAGTGATCTCACTGCTTAAGTTAGTCGATACCTTGCCATCAGCATGTATATAACCTACTGGGTAGCCGTAGAAATCACCATCTCTGCTCCGTTCGATCACCGCCCATTTATCAGGGGTAGTCGGTTTGTTCAAATCAATCGACAATAATGAGACAAAATCCGCATCATAAAGGTCACGGTTAGCGACCTTGATACTCAAACGTTTAACCAAACCTTTATCAATTACCTGTTGGGGTAACTCTAAGTCCATTTCACTCAGATGGCTGACTGGGACATATTCTGTGGCATAAATCTGACCAACAAGAATCTCACCTTGCTTGGTCTGCCACTGATACAAAGGAGCTGGCCAGAAGTAGGATAAGCCTTTCCAACCAATAAGCAGTAGCAATCCCAATACGGAAAGCAGGCTGATACTCACTGCACCACCTGTTAACCATATCCAAGGAGAACCTGACTTTAACCACTTAAACACGTTGAACACTTCCTAAATAATTGACCGTTACAGTGAGCGATACTTTTCACGTAAACGCTGACGGACATACTCTGCTAAAGAGTTCACCGCAAAGGTAAAGACTAACAACAGCAGTGCTGCTAAGAACAGCAGTCGATAGTGCGAACTCCCCACTTCCGACTCAGGCATCTCGACCGCAATCGTTGCCGATAGCGTGCGCATGCCTTCTAAAATATTCCAGTCCATAATTGGCGTATTACCTGTCGCCATAAGTACAATCATGGTTTCGCCCACCGCACGGCCAAGCCCCATCATGATCGCAGAGAAGATACCAGGACTGGCGGTTAGCAGCACTACATGTATCAAGGTTTGCCACGGAGTTGCACCTAAGGCTAATGAACCATCAGAGAGATGTTTAGGTACGGAGAAAATCGCGTCCTCAGCGATGGTAAATATGGTTGGGATTACCGCAAAACCCATTGCAAAACCAACAACCAGTGCATTGCGTTGATCGAAGTCGATTCCGTGTTCAGCAAGATAAACCCGGACGTCACCGGCAAACAGTAACGCCTCGATATTGCCGCTTTGCGACAAGATCACTGCGGTGACAATCACCATCGCAGGCATCAGAATCGCTGCATGCCAGCCATTAGCAAACTTTCCAGTCCACGCTTTTGGTAACGCGTGCCATAGCAGGCCAATCAAGACCGTCGATAGTGGCAAAAACAGTGTCAATGCGACGACGGCAGCCAAATGACTTTCAACGATAGGTGCAAACCATAAACCGGCAAGAAAACCAATAATTACTGTCGGCAGTGCTTCCATCAGTTCAATTGATGGCTTAACCACACGGCGCATTCTCGCGGTCATAAAGTAAGCGGTATAGATAGCGCCAAGCACGGCAACAGGCACCGCAAACAACATCGCAAATGCCGCAGCTTTTAATGTGCCGAATGCGATTGGTACCAGACTAAATTTCGCTTCAAACTCTTCACTTGCCGATGTGGTCTGCCAAACGAACTCCGGCTCAGGATAGCTTTCGTACCAGACTTTTTGCCACAGAGAAGAGAGTGAGATTTCAGGAAACGGATTATCAACCACAGCCAGATCTAACTGGCCTTCATTCACTGCAACTAAATAAGTTTCATTGTTCGACATCGCAGCTAACTGCGGAGCCTGCTGATAAGCACGCTCAAACATCACCAGTTTTTCACTGGTCGTGTAGTGATTCTGAACCGTACCATTGATGTAGAAACTGTAGAAACCTTTACGGTAGCTATCCGGTAGAAGAAACTGTAGTTCTGAAGCCAGATGAAACTGACGAATATAAGTGAGTGAACGCTCACCGTCTTTGAGAACATCGAACCACTGAGAAACTAAACCATCACGATATGTCACCAGCAGCGAGTAAGCCCCTGATAATAAATCAATATTGGTCACCGAGTGTTCGGCCTGCCCCTGACTAAGATCGACAACCTCACGCACTGTAAAACTCTCTGAGTCTTTGACTGCGACAATCAGATCGGAACCTGATCGGAGATAAAGCGTATTGCCATCCGGAGTTAACAGCATCTGATCTAATCTTGGAATGCGCGATGAGAAAGTAAAAGACTTACTCTCACTGCCATCCTGCCAACGAACCTGTACCGTTTTATCATCGTACCAACCAACTAAGGTGAAGTTACCATCATTAGCAAAAGCGAACTTTTCTAGTCGATAACCCTGGCGATGAAGATCAACCGGTGCTGACAATTCCGTTACGTGAGGAGAGAACTTACGACTGCCTTTTTGCAGTTCTGAATCTAAATGAGGCTTAAACAGAGTAACTTCACCCTGTTCACTAGCAAACGCATACCAACCAAGCACTGGCAGGGTTTTAGCAAACAGGTCACTGGCTTGACCCACCTGCTGAGAAAGAACGGGGGTTTGGCTCGGCTCAGTTAACGACCAAAAGTTAAGCAGGCCCTGTGAAGAGAGAACAAACACGTTTTCGCCATACTCATCGACACCAGCGGCAATCGGCTGTGCTGCTTGTATCTCAATCGAACGAACATTCGGTGTAAATTTGGCATCGCTAAACAGAGGTAAAACCATCATAGCCAGATAGACAAAGATCAGGACTAATGCGGCCAATACCCCAACGCCACCAGCAGATACAGTGAATCGAACCAATCGATCTTTGATCAACCGTTTTCGATCACGTTCTCGCAATGAAAATTCTGCTCGTGTCATTCCTGTCTCTTACCTATTTTCGCCCTAGGGTATAATATTTCCATTAGGTGACAATTATATTACAGTTCACATTAAACAACTGAAAACAATGCAATAAAATTTGCAATAAAAATGTCATATTAACCCCTTAAGTTGCTAGCCAGAGTATGTGGGGTTGCCTCACTCGAGTCCGTCACAAGGTCATAGGGTAAGATCATGAGCACAGAAAAGCTGTATATCGAAAAGGAATTAAGTTGGCTTTCTTTTAATGAGCGGGTCTTACAAGAGGCGGCCGACAAACATGTTCCCCTTATCGAGAGAATTCGATTTCTTGGTATATTTTCCAATAACTTAGACGAGTTTTACAAAGTTCGTTTTGCTGATGTAAAACGCAGAATCTTGATCAACCAAGAGCGTGGCGGTAACGACAACTCAAAGCACTTACTCACCAAAATGCAGACCAAAGCGCTGCGTCTCAATGAGCGTTTTGACGAGCTTTACGCTGAATTAATTCGTGATATGGCCCGAAGAAGGATCTTTCTGGTTAACGAAACTCAGCTGAGCGAAACACAACAGAAGTGGGTACGAAAATACTTCCGTCGCCAAGTCTTGCCTCACATCACGCCATTGATGCTTCGTGATGACATCGATGTTCTACAGTTTCTTAAGGATGAATACGCCTACATAGCGGTAGAGCTCGAACAAGAGCAGACCAACCAATACGCGCTGATTGAAATCCCCACCGACCACCTGCCGCGCTTTGTGATGGTGCCAGAGCAAAAAGGCAAACGACGTAAAACCATTATTTTGCTCGATAACATCATCAGATATTGCCTTGATGAGCTATTCAGCGGTTTCTTTGAGTATCAAAGCCTCAATGGCTACGCAATGAAAATGACCCGTGATGCTGAATATGACTTAAGCCACGAGGTTGAGCATAGTCTGCTTGAGCAGATGTCCGAAGGGGTAAGCCAACGCTTAACAGCCATGCCCGTTCGCTTTGTTTACGAACGGGAAATGCCACTCGAAATGCTGGATTTCTTGTGCGAAAAGCTCCAGATTTCCAACTATGACAGCCTGATTCCCGGTGGTCGCTACCACAACTTTAAAGACTTCATCGGTTTTCCTAATGTTGGTCGGGACTATCTGGAAAACAAGCCGTTACCACCAATGGAATGTGCGGATTTTGCCGGCTACGCGAACAAGTTTGAAGCCATTAAGGCCCAAGATATACTGCTCCACTTCCCCTATCATAGCTTTGAGCATATCAGTGAATTGGTGCGTCAGGCCTCTTTCGATCCCAAGGTCCTCAGTATCAAAATCAATATCTATCGGGTAGCCAAAGACTCACGCTTAATGAACTCGTTAATTGACGCAGTGCATAACGGCAAAAGCGTGACCGTAGTGGTGGAGCTACAAGCTCGTTTCGATGAAGAGGCGAATATTGAGTGGTCACGAGTTCTGACTGAAGCAGGAGTCGAGGTCATCTTTGGTGTTCCAGGCCTCAAGATTCACTCCAAATTACTGCTTATCAGCCGTAGAGAAGAAGATGAAATCGTCCGCTACGCTCATATCGGTACTGGTAATTTCCATGAAAAAAACGCACGCATCTATACCGATTTTTCACTACTGACTGCCGACCCTGAGCTGACTAACGAAGTAAGAAACGTATTTGGCTATATTGAAAACCCGTACCGCCCAATTCGGTTTAACCACCTTATCGTGTCGCCTAGAAACTCTCGTAAGCAACTTTATCATCTGATCGATACTGAGATTAACAACGCTCTGGAAGGCAAAAAAGCCGCCATCACCCTAAAAGCGAATAACTTAGTCGACAAAGGTCTGGTCAATAAGCTTTATGAAGCGAGTTCAGCAGGTGTGGAGATTAAGATGATCATTCGTGGTATGTGTTCACTGGTTCCGGGAATTGAAGGGGTCAGTGAAAATATCAGGATCATCAGTATCGTCGATCGATTCCTTGAACACCCGAGAGTGCTGATTACCCATAATGGCGGCGATGTGCAAGTCTATATCTCATCCGCTGACTGGATGACACGAAATATTGATTATCGAATAGAGGTCGCGACACCAGTCCGTGACCAACGTCTTAAACAGCGTATTATTGATATCATCAACATCCACTTTACCGATACAGTAAAAGCAAGATGGATCGATAAAGAGATGAGCAACAGCTACGTACCGCGTGGAAACCGCAAGAAAGTACGCTCACAGATTGCCATTTACGACTATCTTAAACAGGTAGAAAAGCAAACTAGAACTCAGAAACGTAAAGAGCAAGCCACTAGTTATGACTCAGAATCCGGAAATACGTGATGTTGCTGCGATCGATTTAGGATCCAACAGTTTCCATATGGTTGTTGCGCGGGTTGTTGAACAAGACCTGCAGTTAGTCAGCCGTCATAAGCAGCGGGTTCGACTCGCCGCTGGATTAGACGGGCAGAAAAACTTAGATAATGCATCCATTGAGCGTGGTCTTGAATGTCTGGCGATGTTCGCAGAACGCTTACAGGGATTTGAAACGGACAACGTCCGTATTGCCGCAACTCATACTCTGCGTCAGGCCAATAACGCCCATATCTTTTTGCAACGAGCACGGGATGTGCTGCCTTTCCCGATCGAAATAATCCCCGGCGTTGAAGAGGCTCGCCTAATCTATCTTGGTGTCGCACATACCCAACCAGAATCAGATTCCAAGTTAGTGGTCGATATTGGTGGCGGCAGTACTGAGATGATCATCGGCAAAGGTTTTGAACCTGAGCTAATCAACAGTAAACAGATGGGCTGTGTCAGCTATACCAAGCGATTTTTCACCAATGGCAAATTGTCTAACAGCAACTTCGCTAAAGCGATTCTCGCCGCAGAGCAAAAACTGGAGTCGATAGGTCATAAGTATCGCCGTAAAGGCTGGGAAGTGGCGTTCGGCTCTTCAGGCACGATTAAAGCGATAAAAGAGGTATTGATTGGCCTTGGCTATGAAGATGGCATCATCACCAGCAAACGACTGACAAAACTGATTGAAACCCTATGTCAGTGGCAAACCATCGATGAAATCGATCTTTCAGGTTTAACGGTCGAGCGGAAACCTGTCTTTGCTGCGGGTGTTGCTATACTCAGCGCTGTTTTCCAAAGCCTTAAAGTCAATGAAATGCACTTCTCAGAAGGGGCGCTGAGAGAAGGTCTGCTGTTTGAAATGGAAGACAGTTTCAAGCGTGCCGATATTCGTATGCGCACTACCGAAAACCTCGCCAGCAAACATCTGGTCGACCTTGAGCATGCAGCAAAAATCAAAGGCAGTGCCAGCGAATTTCTTCAGCAGGTTCACAAACAACTGGGTATTAAGAAAAGTTCTGAACTGTTCGACCTGCTACAGTGGAGTGCCCTGCTCCATGAAGTGGGACTCAGTATCAGCCTGCAAGCATTTCATCGCCATTCCGCCTACATTCTGCGTAACACTTATATGCCCGGCTTTAACCAAGAGCAGCAGCGTGTGTTAGCAATGTTAGTGCGTTTTCAGCGTAAGGCACTCAAACTCCATGAAATGGAAGAGTTTACTCTGTTCAAGAAGAAGCAGATTGTCGGCCTGATTCGGGTTTTACGTCTTGCTATCCTGCTCAACGGTCAGCGCAATGATGACCCGCTGCCAGAGTTAACTCTGCAAATTGAAGGCGAGCGTTGGATACTCTCGTCCAGTGATGAACAGTGGCTTGAGCACAATAAATTGCTTCATGCCGATCTCTTCTCTGAACAAGAGTACTGGAGTAGTGCGGGTTGGGAGTTAGTCTTCTAATTGATCGCGCAGCTTAATCCGCGACAATTCCAACTTTTTCGAGTTCCTGCTCTGCTATCTGTGGCGAGATAGGAACATATCCCTCTTTCTCAACCAGCTCCTGTCCCTGTTGCGAGAAGATGAACCGAACGAACTCTCTCTCGATAGGGCTCAATGGTTTGAATGGGTGCTTATTAACATAAACGTAGAGGTAGCGTGAGAGCGGGTACTTACCCGACAAGATATTCTGCTGGCTTGCCTCAATATAGTCGTCACCCGATTTGGCGATTGGTAGCAGCTTAACTTGAGAAACCTTATAACCCACTCCAGAATAACCAATGGTGTTAATTGCCGAGCCTACAGACTGGACAACAGATGCTGAACCCGGTTGCTCGTTGACGCTATTCTTAAAATCACCACCACACAGAGCATTTTTCTTAAAGTAACCATAAGTGCCGGACACTGAATTTCGGCCAAATAGCTGCATTCCCCGCTTACCCCACTGATAGTCTAGGCCTAACTGTGCCCAGGTTGAGATTGATTCAGTCGCACCACAACGGAGGGTCGCGGAAAAAATACTATCTAGCTGGCTAAAGTTAAGACCTTCAATCGGATTATCACGGTGAACGAAGATACCAATCGCATCTATTGCGACTCTCAATTCGGTTGGTTTATAGCCATGTTCGCGCTCAAATGCTTCAATCTCCCGATTAAGCATTGGGCGGCTCATAGGACCAAACTGAGCTATTCGCTCTGTTAAAGCCGGCGGCGCAGTAGATGACCCCGAAGCCTGAACCTGACCATTAACGCTCGGGTAAAGTAGCTTAAACTCCTCAACCCATGACGTCGTCATTCCAGCTAAGGTATCAGAACCAACCGTGGTCAGCTCACCAGTGATGCCTGCCACCTTATCATAGTCAGGTAGCATTACAGGTTTGGCGAAACTTGGTGCTGAGCTGACGAGTGACAGCAGCGCAACCACGATTAGTTTTTTCATCGATTCACCACCAGACGCGCGGGTAATGTAAAGGCAAACGTACTGCCTACCCCTACCTCACTGCTGATTTCCAGGTGAGAATCGTGGTGACTCAATGCATGTTTAACGATAGCAAGGCCAAGTCCACTACCACCAGTATCACGAGAACGAGCCTTATCGACCCGATAGAATCGCTCTGTTAATCGGTGCAAGTGTTGAGGCTCGATACCATCACCACTGTCCTTAACTTCTAAGTGAGCACCCTGAGCCGTTTTGTACCAACGGACATGAATATCGGCACCTGCCGGCGTGTATTTCACCGCGTTGTAAACCAGGTTGGAAATAGCACTGCGCAGTTGGTCATCATCACCCAAGACACATAAGTCATTATCCACTTCAAAAGTCAGCTTGTGTTCAAGATCACCACTCAGGCTAGCGGCTTCCTTCTCAAGCACTTCGAGCATAGCCGGAACATTAACGATATCTTCCAGCTCCAGTGTCGAAGAGGCTTCAATCTTAGACAGAGTCAGAAGCTGATTAACCAGGGTGTTCATGCGGCTTAATTGCTCGGTCATCACCCCATGAGCTTTGTTCCACATTGGTCCTGCGACAACATCTGGGTCTTCAGTCATCTCCAGATAACCTTGCAGAACCGTCATTGGAGTACGCAGCTCATGAGAAACGTTAGCAAAGAAGTTGCGACGCATCCCCTCTAGCTGTTGGAGCTGAGTAATGTCACGAACCACCATCAGATGCTCACCTTCCATGTAAGGTACGATACGCAATTCAATCATGCGGTCGACATTGAGTGGTGAACGCATTTCTAATGGTTCAGAGAAGTCTTGCTTGTTGAGGTAATGGATAAAGTCCGGAGTACGAACCAGGTTAGAAATCGGCTGACCCGAGTCATCAGGCCAACGAAAACCCAAAAGATGCTGCGCTAACTTGTTACACCAAACGATATTGCCTTCACTGCGGAAAACCACTACCGCATCCGGTAAGGATTCTGCACCATTGCGGAAGCGACGAATCAGGTTGGTCAACTCTTTACGCTTTTTGCGCTGGCGCTGCTGCAAGCGATAGATACCGTTGAACAAAGACTCCCAATTGCCCGTGCCGGATGGCGGTGTAAGACGCTTTTCGTCCCATAGCCAAGCCGATAATCGCATTTGATTATTTAAATGCCATACAAGCTGCAAAACCGTGGCTGCTAAAAGCAACCACGGCATGTAACCGAAAATCCAGCCGACAATCACCCAAGGGGTGTAAAGGAAAACCAACTGCCAAGCGAGTTTTTTCCAAGTTAACCGTTCTACCACCTACATCTCCATTGGTATTGAAACTTACGCTTTGGTTGAGAAGCGATAACCAGCACCACGTACTGTCTGGATCAACTTATCGTGTCCAGCGGTTTCTAGCGCTTTGCGTAGTCGACGAATATGGACGTCGACAGTGCGGTCTTCAACGTATACGTTGGTACCCCACACATTGTTAAGCAGTTGCTCGCGGCTATAAACACGTTCCTGGTGAGTCATAAAGAAGTGCAGCATCTTAAACTCGGTTGGGCCCATATCGAGCGCATCGTCATTTGCCATCACGCGATGTGAAACAGGGTCTAGTTTAAGACCTTGAACATCAATAACATCTTCAAGTGCAGTAGGAGTCACACGACGAATGACGGCTTTTAGTCTCGCCACTAATTCTTTCGGTGAGAATGGCTTAGTAATGTAGTCATCAGCGCCAACCTCAAGACCACGAACTTTATCTTCTTCTTCACCACGAGCAGTCAGCATCACTACTGGAATATTGCGTGTTAACTCTTCACGCTTCATATGTTTGATGAAGTTGATACCACTGCCGCCTGGTAGCATCCAGTCAAGAAGGACTAGATCAGGGAAGGGTTCTGAAAGTTTAGTTACCGCAGTATCGTAATCTTCTGCTTCCACTGTTTGGTAACCTTTCTGTTCAAGGACAAAGCATAGCATTTCGCGGATTGGTGCTTCATCTTCAACAACTAGAATCCTTCTAGACATAACTGTATAACCTTATGTTAGTGAGTTTTCTCAATAAGTAAGGCAGTGAAACCGCCTCTTGATGCATAGGCATTATCACTAGCAATTATGACACTTTTGTGACCTTTGAAAACTAATTTTCATATAACTTTCATTCCACTATTGCGAGTTTGTTGTAAGACAAATAAATCAAAAGTCTTTATGATGAGCAGCTCAATTCAGGTATAGAGAAAAAGTATGTGGTTTAAGAACTGTCTGGTTTACCGATTTAATCGTGAAATCGAATTCAATGCTGACCAACTAGAAAAGCAACTTCAAGAGTTTCGCTTTACTCCGTGTGGTAGTCAGGACAAACAGAAGTTTGGCTGGGTAACTGCGATGGGTAAACATGGCGATATGATGACGCATGTATCTGAAAACCGTATTCTTATCTGCGCCAAAAAAGAAGAAAAGATGCTACCAGCTTCAGTGATCAAAGAGTCACTTAACGCCAAGATCGAAGCCATGGAAGCACAAGAAGGTCGTCCTCTGAAGAAGAAAGAGAAAGACAACCTTAAAGACGATATCGTCATGGATCTGCTACCGCGTGCGTTTAGCCGCAGCAACCACACCAACGTGGTGATTCTGCCAAAAGAAGGCTTTATCCTGGTCGACGCTAGCAGCTTCAAAAAAGCAGAAGATGTTCTTGCTCTGCTACGTAAAACGATGGGCAGCCTGCCTGTTGTCCCTGCCATCCCGGAAACAGCGGTTGAAACCACGCTGACTGAATGGGTTAAAACGGGTAACACGCCTGTTGGCATGCAAATGCTCGATGAAGCAGAACTTAAGTCTGTGCTAGAAGAAGGTGGTGTTATTCGTTGTAAGAAGCAAGAGCTGACTGCCGACGAAATCCGCAGCCACATCGAAGCAGACAAAGTGGTTACTAAGCTGGCGCTATGGTGGCAAGAGCGTCTCGAATTTATTCTGGCGGAAGATGGCAGCATCAAACGTCTCAAGTTCTCAGATGAGCTGAAAGATCAAAATGATGATATTCCACGTGAAGATCAGGCGGCACGCTTTGATGCAGATTTCTCGCTAATGTGCGGTGAATTCAGTGCTTTCCTGCCAAACCTCTACGAATGCTTAGGTGGCTTACCACACCCTAACGCTTAAGCGATTTGATAAAACGCCCTACTTGTAGGGCGTTTTTGATTGCCTTTCTGCACCTTTTCCTAGTCACAAGTCACGTTTTGGCGTAAAATTTGCGCCCCATTACTTCCACCAGGTGGGAGTAACCTGACTTGAGATCAGACTAGAGAAAATACAATGACTACTGAGAAAGCATTCGTACCAGAGCTACTGTCACCAGCAGGCAGCCTTAAAAACATGCGTTACGCATTTGCCTACGGCGCAGACGCGGTATACGCAGGCCAGCCTCGTTACAGCCTTCGCGTACGTAACAACGAGTTCAACCACGAGAACCTGAAAATTGGTATCGATGAAGCACATGCCCAAGGCAAAAAGCTTTACGTGGTATGTAACATCCAACCACACAACTCTAAGCTAAAAACCTTCATCCGCGACCTTAAGCCGGTTGTTGAAATGGGCCCTGACGCGCTAATCATGTCAGATCCAGGTCTTATCATGATGGTTCGTGAAGCCTTCCCTGAAATGCCTATTCACCTGTCTGTACAGGCGAACGCGGTAAACTGGGCAACGGTAAAATTCTGGGCTGCAAACGGCGTTGAGCGTGTGATTGTTTCTCGTGAGCTTTCTCTGGAAGAGATCGAAGAGATCCGCGAGCACTGTCCTGAAACTGAACTAGAAGTATTCGTTCACGGTGCTCTATGCATGGCTTACTCAGGCCGCTGCCTGCTTTCTGGCTACATCAACAAACGTGACCCTAACCAAGGTACATGTACTAACGCATGTCGTTGGGAATACAAAGTTGAGCAAGGCAAAGAGAACGACACTGGCGATATCGTTGAGAAGTTTGACCCAACTGAAGCACAAGCGGTTGAGGTTCAGGACGAGCGTCCAGAAACGACTATCGGCCGTGGTAAGCCAACAGACGAAGTTGTACTGCTTTCTGAAGCTCACCGTCCTGAAGAGAAGATGGCTGCTTACGAAGATGAGCACGGCACCTACATCATGAACTCTAAAGACCTGCGTGCAGTTCAGCACGTTGAGCGTCTGACTAAGATGGGTGTTCACTCACTAAAAATCGAAGGCCGTACTAAGTCTTTCTACTACTGTGCACGTACTGCTCAGGTTTACCGTAAAGCGATCGATGACGCTGTTGCTGGCAAGCCATTTGATGAGAACCTGATGGGCACGCTAGAGAGCCTTGCACACCGTGGCTACACGGAAGGTTTCCTACGTCGTCACACTCACGATGCATACCAGAACTACGACTATGGCTACTCAGTATCTGACGCTCAACAGTTTGTTGGCGAATTCACTGGTAAACGTCGTGGTGACCTGGCTGAAGTAGAAGTGAAGAACAAGTTCGTTATCGGTGACAGCCTGGAGCTAATGACGCCAAAAGGTAACGTTATCTTCACTCTTGAAGCGATGGAAAACCGTAAGTCAGAGCAAATCGAAGACGCAAAAGGAAATGGCCACTTCGTATTCATTCCTGTTCCACAAGATATGGACCTAGAATACGGCCTGTTAATGCGTAACCTAAATGCTGGTCAGGATACCCGTAACCCAACTGGTAAGTAATCATGGCATTGCTCATTACTGACAAGTGCATTAACTGTGATATGTGTGACCCTGAGTGCCCTAACGGCGCGATTACTATGGGTGACACTATCTTTGAGATCGACCCTGATCTATGTACTGAATGTAAAGGCCACTATGAAAAGCCAACGTGTCAGTCGGTATGTCCGATAACGAAATGTATCATTACCGACCCTAACCACGTTGAGACTGACGAAGAGTTACTTGAGAAATTCGTCATCATTCAAGGTCTGGCTTAGGTCTACAGCTGTTAGTAAAACGCCGCTCTATTGAGCGGCGTTTTTGTTTCTATCAGATATTTTCTAGCAGTTGCTGGCACTGACTAGGCATCACTTTAGGTTTTTTCTTTTTCGGCTTGGCTGCGGCGACCTTAGGTGCCGCCGGTTTAGGCTGAGGCTTCCAGCTAGCAAGCTCAGCGCCACAACCGTCTCCTGATGGCGGCTCTGCCTGAGGTTTGCAGTTCTGGCTGTCTTGCGGGCATTTGAGGCGCACGTGCATGTGATAATGATGCCCCCACCAAGGACGTACTTTTCTCAACCACTCACGTTGCTGGCCACCTTCAGTAACGCACAATTTCTGCTTAATAACGGGATGGACAAAGATGCGCGCTACCTGTTGATCGTTAGCGGCTAATTTCACTAACTCGAAATGACGCTCATCCCAATTGTCTTTTAATAACTGATACTGTTTGAGGTTAACGACGCTCAGAGGCTGCGGCTCAGCTAACTGCTTGTTAGTCAGCATCCTGTCGGCCAACCTTAACCAGATATCAATATCTAACCCGGTTTGATGACTAGAGTGACCCGAAGAGAACCGCCCCCCTTGAGGCAGGGAAATGTCACCAATCAGAATGTGAGTTGAGAGTTGTTGCTGAGACTGAGCAGCGAGACGTTCGATAAAGCGAATCGCTTCAGGATGACCGTAATAACGGGCTCGCTGGCTACGTAGCACCTGATACCCCTGCCCTTGCAGAGGTAGCGATGCTCCACCAGCTAAACAGCCGTTGGCATAGCTGCCAATTGCTTGAGAAGGTTGAGTGGAAGGCGTTGTCACTTGCTCCCATGGACTTGCCAGTGAAGCAGGAGCAGCCATCAGGGCTGATAGTATCAGCAGGCAAGGCTTCGATACATTATGGCCAGTTCCCATAGCGACTCCTCCCTGAGCAACGTTAGATAGTGGACTAGTAGTGTTCACCATTATCGTAGTAGCCTTTAGCGTTTAATGCGCTAAAGATAACGGCAACATCGACATCTTCACCGATAATTCCGCGTACCTGAGCAGTGATCGTAGTAGCGACCGCATCCTGAGTCTCCTGACCACGATCAAACCACAGCACTTCTACAAATGGATAAGCCGAGCTAACTTCGCCTTCATGATAGAAGGTGGTGTAAATATATTCGAAGGTGAAGTCTTCACGTGGGCAGTCCATCAGAGGCTGAAGTGAATCAATCAAAGATTTGGATAATGTTTGCACTGTTTGTGGTTCGACAGCGCGAAAACGTAAATGTGGCATAACTTGCTTCCTCACAACTGATTTGCTTCATCATAGCAAGTTCCTGAGAAATGTCTTACTGCCAATCTAGTAATATTGATTAAGCATTAGGGTAATCAGCTCGCCGTCGCTGACCAGTTCGGCATGCCAGTCTTTAGCCTGCCAATGGAGTGTCCTGTTCGTATCTTGAGGAAATTGGTTTAAGAATAGGATTAGCGCTCTATCTGCTTGCTCAATCGACGTTTGCTCTATCGCCTTAGCGACATCAAATACCTGACCTTCAATCTCCGCTCGCGTTAGTACAAAGCGATCCTGACGCAGGTAAAGCTGGATTTGTCCTAACCGCTCTGCCGAGTATTCATTGATAAGCTCAACACGTAGCACTCCCTCAACCAGACTCGCCTGTGCGATAAAACTATCACGATAATATTTCAGTTCATCTTCACACCAGAGTGACTCACCACACAACTGCCATGACGATGTTATTGACTGCCTGAGCTCCCCTCGGGACGACTCAGGTAACACTAACGTATTCGCTGACAGAGAGCTGGAGAACAGCACAAGGTAAAACAGAGCTAAAACACGCATCGACTTTCCTTTATAAACAACAAAGCCGCTGATAATCAGCGGCTTTAATAATGACTATAGATGGCCTTATGGCATCTCGTCGAACTCTGCACCTTCTTTTTCTACCTGAGGTGGCATTAGGTGTTCTTTGGTAATACCCAGTTTCAAAGCCAGTGCCGAAGCGACATAGATTGATGAGTAAGTACCAACCGTAATACCAAGCAGAAGTGCGGTTGCGAAGCCGTGAATCATAGCACCACCCTGAGTAAACAGAGCAATAACTACGAACAAGGTAGTACCAGAGGTAATCAAAGTACGGCTCAATGTTTGTGTAATTGAGCTGTTCATGATGTCTGATGGTTCACCTTTACGCATCTTACGGAAGTTTTCACGGATACGGTCAAATACAACAATGGTATCGTTGAGCGAGTAACCGACAACCGTCAGCAAGGCTGCAACGATAGTCAGGTCAACCTCGATCTGCATCATCGAGAATACGCCAAGGGTAATGATAACGTCGTGAGCCAGTGCCAATACCGCACCAGCCGCAAGACGCCACTCAAAACGTACCGATACATAGATAAGAATACAGATAAGAGAAACAAGGATCGCCAGACCACCCGCTTCTGTTAGCTCATCACCTACGTTCGGACCAACGAATTCGATACGACGCATTTCAACGTTTTCACCTGTACCCTGCTTGATTGCCGAGATGATCTGGTTACCCAGAGTTTCACCCGCCATATCATCGCGAGGGCGCAGACGAACCATAACATCACGTGCGCTACCAAAGTTCTGAACCGTTGCGTCGCCAAAACCTTTTGCATCAAGCGCGCTACGGATATCTTCAAGGTTCGCAGGTTGCTCAAAGCCCACTTCGATCAGAGTACCACCGGTGAAATCCAGACCCCAGTTCAACCATTTGGTCGACAGAGTAAAGATAGAGGCACCAATCATCAGGATTGAGAACACAAATGCGAATTTTGACCAACGCATAAAGTCGATCGTATTTTCCGCTTTTAGAATCTGAAACATACTAATTCCCAGCCTTAGATCGACAGTTTGTTGATGCGCTTACCACCGTATGCCAGGTTCACGATACAACGTGTTCCGACAATAGCAGTAAACATAGAAGTTAAAATACCGATAGACAGTGTTACAGCAAAGCCTTTGATTGCGCCAGTACCGACAGCAAACAGGATAATCGCGGTAATCAAGGTCGTGATGTTCGCATCGGCAATGGTACTGAATGCGTTAGCGTAACCTTGGTGAATCGCTTGTTGAGGACTGCGTCCATCACGTAGCTCTTCACGAATACGCTCGAAGATCAGTACGTTAGCATCGACCGCCATACCGACGGTAAGCACGATACCTGCGATACCAGGCAGAGTCATGGTTGCACCTGGGATCATCGACATAACACCAATAATCAGCACAAGGTTCGCCATTAACGCTACGTTGGCAATCAGACCAAACTTACGGTAGTACATCAGGGTAAATAGCATAACTGCCACCATACCCCAGATCATCGCCTGAATACCCATGTCGATGTTCTGCTGACCCATTGAAGGACCGATAGTACGCTCTTCGACAATTGAGATTGGCGCGATCAGAGCACCAGCACGAAGTAGTAGTGCCAGGTTGTGAGCTTCTGCGGCTGAATCAATACCCGTAATACGGAAGTTACGACCAAGAGCTGACTGAATCGTCGCCTGGTTGATCACTTCTTCATGCTTAGTCAGGATAACTTTGCCTTCAGGAGTACGACGACCACTGTCTTTGTACTCAGCAAACACGGTAGCCATCAGCTTACCAATGTTCTGGCGCGAGAAGGCTGCCATCTTGTTACCACCTTCGCTATCAAGCGAGATGTTAACCTGTGGGCGACCGTATTCATCAACACTAGAACTTGCATCAGTAATGCTAGAACCGCCTAAGATTACACGCTTTTTAAGCACAACAGGGCGACCATCGCGATCTTGTTTGATTTCGCTACCTGCTGGTGCACGACCACTTGCTGCAGCGGCAAGATCAGCTTTTGAATCCACTTCACGGAACTCAAGTGTTGCTGTCGCACCAAGGATTTCTTTCGCACGAGCAGTATCCTGAACACCTGGTAGCTCAACAACAATACGGCTTGCGCCCTGACGTTGAACTAGGGGTTCTGCAACACCCAGTTCGTTAACACGGTTACGCAGAATCGTAATGTTCTGTTCAACAGCGTAGTTGCGAATTTCTGTAAGACGTTGCTCAGTAAAGGTAGCAATTAGAGAAAAACGACCATCTGATGCGGAATCAACAAAGATCATATCAGGGTGGTTTTGCTCAAGAACGCGCTGAGCTTCGGCAAGTTGTTCTTCATTACGCAGTAAAACTTCAACGGCATCTTTGCCTGAAGGGCGAATCGCGCGGTAGCGGATTTTCTCTTCACGAAGTTCACTACGGAACGCTTCTTCTTGCTGTCCAACCAGTTTTTCCATCGCAGCGTCCATATCCACTTCCATTAAGAAGTGAACACCACCACGTAGGTCAAGGCCTAGCTTCATCGGCGCTGCGCCAATAGATTCAAGCCAGTCTGGAGTAGCAGGAGCAAGGTTAAGAGCAACAATTTTATCGTTACCCATCGCTTCGCTGATTACATCACGAGCACTAATCTGAGTATCAGTGTCATTGAAGCGAACAAGAATGGATCCATTTTCTAGAGCAATGGATTTATGAGATAAGCCCTGTTTATCAAGAGCTTGAGTGACAGAATCCAGCGTCGACATATCTACAGAGGCGCCACGCGCCCCTGTAACTTGAATTGCCGGATCTTCACCGTAGATATTCGGAAGTGCATACAATGCTGCGATAGCGATGGTAAACACCACCATCAAGTACTTCCACAACGGATAGCGGTTAAGCACAGCGAGGATCCTTAAGCTGTTTTATAGAGATTTCAGCGTACCTTTTGGTAGCACTGCTGTAACGAAGTCTTTCTTGATAACAACTTCGTTATTCGTGTTTAGCTCGATAGAGATGTAGTCGTTGTCTTCAGCGATCTTAGTGATCTTACCTACTAGGCCACCGCTTGTCAGAACTTCATCACCTTTACCCATAGACGCCATTAGGTTCTTGTGCTCTTTTACACGCTTAGCTTGTGGACGGTAGATCATGAAGTAGAAGATCACCGCGAACATGCCTAGCATGATTAGCATTTCGAAACCGCCACCTGCTGGTGCACCTTCAGCTGCTGCGTGAGCTTGATTAATAAACATTAAAATAGTCCTCTATTACTTTTTATTGGTATCCAAGTTGGGCTTTCGCAATTTAGTTTCAAGTCTGGAAGTGACTAATAGAGATCGCTCTCTCAAAAATAGCTTGCGTCTGCCTACTTTATTAGCAAAAGCCTCTGGCATAATGCCAAAGGCTTTAATTCTTTAAATCTGTCTTTACTGCTCTTTCGCCAGTGGCGGAACTTCACGGCCACGACGCTCATAGAACTCTTTCACGAACTCATCAAAACGATCTTCATCAATCGCGTTACGGATGCTTTCCATCAGACGCTGATAGTAACGAAGGTTGTGAATCGTGTTTAGACGCGCACCCAGAATTTCGTTACAACGCTCTAGGTGGTGAAGGTACGACTTAGAGTAGTTCTGACAAGTGTAACAGTCACAGTGCGGATCTAGCGCAGTTGTATCTGTTTTGTGTTTCGCATTACGGATCTTGATCACACCGCCAGTCACAAATAGGTGACCGTTACGGGCGTTACGCGTTGGCATTACACAGTCAAACATATCGATACCACGACGAACACCTTCAACTAAGTCTTCAGGTTTGCCTACACCCATTAGGTAACGAGGCTTGTCTTCTGGTAGTTGAGGACATGTGTGCTCAAGGATGCGGTGCATGTCTTCTTTAGGTTCACCTACTGCCAGACCACCTACTGCATAACCATCAAAACCGATTTCAGTCAGGCCTTTAACCGACACATCACGTAGGTCTTCGTAAACACCGCCCTGAACGATACCAAACAGGTTGTTCGGGTTTTCTAGTTTATCGAAGTGATCACGTGAACGTTGTGCCCAGCGTAACGACATTTCCATCGACTTTTTCGCTTCGTCATGTGTCGCTGGGTATGGCGTACACTCGTCGAAAATCATTACGATGTCAGAACCCAGGTCTTTTTGGATTTCCATCGACTTTTCAGCGTCCATGAAGATCTTGTCACCGTTTACCGGGTTACGGAAGTGAACACCTTGTTCAGTGATTGTACGCATCTTACCCAGGCTGAATACCTGAAAACCGCCTGAATCAGTAAGGATAGGACCTTGCCAGTTCATAAAATCGTGCAGGTCACCGTGCATTTTCATCACTTCCTGACCAGGACGTAGCCATAGGTGGAATGTGTTACCTAACAGAATTTCAGCACCAGTGCCTTTTACTTCTTCCGGCGTCATACCTTTAACAGTACCGTAAGTACCTACAGGCATGAATGCTGGTGTTTGAACTGTGCCACGTTCAAAGGTCAGTTGACCACGACGCGCAACACCGTCTTTTTTCTTAAGATCGAATTTTAACTTCACGAAGCCTCCGGTTGTCAGAGAAACAGTCTGACATTAAGTTCAGAGCTTTAAGCTCTATGAGGAGCGGTCGCCTTCCATGCGAGATGCAGAATAACCGATTACTCTGCTTCCTAGCTTACTGCTAGCACTCGTAAATTGTTTAAGTCTCTAGTCTCTAGTCTCTAGATTTCAGTTTCTAGCGACTAGGAACTCGTAGCTAGTTTCTTTTTTATGAACATCGAATCGCCATACGAGAAGAAGCGGTACTTGTTCTCTACAGCGTGCTTATACGCGTTCATCGTATTTTCATAACCTGCAAACGCACTAACCAGCATGATCAGTGTTGACTCTGGCAGGTGAAAGTTAGTAATCAAACAGTCTACTAACTGATATTGGTAACCTGGGTAGATGAAGATCTCTGTATCACCAAAGAAAGGAACCATTTCAGTGCCCTTCTTCAGCGCATCTTGTGCTGCACTCTCTAATGAGCGAACGGATGTGGTACCAACGGCAATAATACGGCCACCACGAGCTTTAGCTGCATTAATCGCATCAACCACTTCTTGCGGTACTTCAACGTATTCTGCATGCATGTGGTGATCATGAATATCATCCACTTTCACTGGCTGGAAGGTACCTGCGCCAACGTGCAGAGTAACGTAAGCAAACTCAGCACCTTTCGCTTTAATCTTTTCCAGTAGAGGTTCGTCAAAATGCAAACCGGCAGTCGGTGCCGCTACCGCACCCGGCTTTTGGTTATAAACCGTCTGGTAACGCTCTTTATCTGAATCTTCATCCGGGCGGTCGATATAGGGAGGAAGCGGCATATGACCAATCTCTTCCAGTACCGCCAACACGTTCTGCTCTGAGTTGAACTTCAGTTCAAACAACGCATCATGGCGTGCCACCATTTCTGCAGAAAACTCATCATTCTCACCGACAAAAATCGTACTGCCTGGCTTTGGTGATTTTGAGCAACGAACGTGAGCCAGAATGCTCTTCTCGTCAACAACGCGCTCGACCAAAACTTCTAACTTACCGCCCGACTCTTTACGACCAAACATACGCGCAGGGATCACGCGAGTGTTGTTGAACACCACTAAATCACCCGGTTGTACTTGCTCCAACACATCGGTAAATGTGCCATCAACAAGCTCACCCGTATTACCGTCCATCTGTAGTAAACGGCTCGCAGTGCGTTCTGGCTGAGGATAACGAGCAATAAGCTCATCCGGTAAGTCAAAATGGAAATCTGATACTTGCATGTTACTAATCTTTTGTCGTGGTTTCTTAATGTGAGTCGAACTGATTCTGTCACAAACAGACGACGAGTTTTTCGCAGCCGACTAGTATATTCTGCATGAGAGCAATATCAAGAAAAGAGATGTGAATTATTGTAATCATTTAAGCAATAACAGCATCTGTCACTGGCATTTCAAGGCTGAATTAATCAACAATTGATTTACCACAAAAAAAGCAGGGTTATGATAATAAAACGCGAGTAGCTCTCATACTCCGTGCAAGAAAATCACTATATTTAAAGGGTAAAGTATAACTTCAGGAGGCAGTCATGATTAAAGTAGAAGACATGATGACGCGTAGTCCCCATACGCTTCTTCGCTCACATAATCTTGCTGATGCTAAAAGCATGATGGAAGCACTCGACATCCGCCATATACCCATCATCGATGCAGACAGAAAATTACTCGGAGTAGTATCACAACGTGATGTCTTAGCCGCGCAAGAATCGAGTCTACAACAAATTCCACAAAACCAGTCCTTCACTCTCAATACGCCACTTTACGAAGTGATGAAAACCGGCGTCATGACCGCAGCGCCACAAGCAGGCTTAAAAGAGAGCGCTATCTATATGCAAAAGCATAAAGTGGGCTGTTTACCTGTGGTAGAAAAGGGTCAACTGGTGGGGATCATCACCGACAGCGACTTTGTTTCAATCGCGATTAATTTGCTCGAGTTACAAGAAGAAGCAGAGCCAGAAGAGATCGATTAATCGCCCTTAATGCTCAACACTTTCCGGTGCTTACTCTCTGAGAGTGGGCACCGATGCCACATCCTCTTTGGCTTACCGCTCACTCTGAGCAGGCTACACCTATCTATCTGCCGTTGAAAAACACCGCATCCACAAGCTGAAACTGACTTGTACAGCGCCGCTATACAGGGAGTGAAAAAGGGTACTTGAAACTAGGGGTGTAGAAATTACAGGCAAAAAAAAGAGCGGTCTGCACCGCTCAAAAGCATGTCAAAGTTTATGCCTAAACAGAATATCTATACCCAAAGGCTAGCGAATCAAAGCCTGCATTTTTGACTCGCCAGGCAGGGTATTAATGGCTAAGGGATTAAAATTGGTCTTCTTCTGTTGAACCTGTAAGTGCTGTTACAGAAGAATTACCACCTTGAATTGTGTTGGTCATCTTATCGAAGTAACCAGTACCCACTTCTTGCTGGTGAGCAACGAACGTGTAGCCTTTCTCAGCAGCTTGGAACTCAGGACGCTGAACTTTTTCAACATAGTGACGCATGCCTTCGCCTTGTGCGTAGTCGTGCGCAAGTTCGAACATGTTGAACCACATGTTGTGGATACCAGCCAACGTGATGAACTGGTACTTGTAACCCATGTCAGAAAGCTCTTGCTGGAACTTAGCAATTGTTTCTGCGTCCAGGTTCTTCTCCCAGTTGAACGATGGAGAACAGTTGTAAGCCAGTAGCTGATCTGGGTACTCAGCGTGAATTGCTTCAGCAAACTTACGCGCTTCTTCCAGACATGGTGTTGCAGTTTCACACCAGATTAGGTCTGCGTATGGTGCGTAAGCAAGGCCACGCGCGATTGCCTGGTCGATACCAGCACGTACGCGGTAGAAGCCTTCCTGAGTACGCTCACCAACGATGAAGTCTTTATCGTATGCATCACAGTCAGACGTTAGTAGGTCAGCTGCGTTCGCATCTGTACGAGCGATAACAAGTGTTGTCGTACCAGAAACGTCTGCCGCCAGACGAGCTGCAACCAGTTTTTGAACCGCTTCTTGAGTAGGTACAAGAACTTTACCGCCCATGTGACCACACTTCTTAACTGAAGCTAATTGGTCTTCGAAGTGAACACCAGCAGCACCAGCGTCAATCATAGACTTCATTAGTTCGTAAGCGTTCAGTACGCCACCAAAACCAGCTTCAGCATCAGCTACGATTGGTAGGAAGTAATCGATACCACCTTCGTCTGCTGGTGATTTACCGTTTGACCACTGGATTTGGTCAGCGCGACGGAATGAGTTGTTAATACGCTTAACTACTGACGGTACAGAATCTACCGGGTATAGAGATTGGTCTGGGTACATAGTTGATGCAGTGTTGTTATCTGCTGCAACCTGCCAGCCTGAAAGGTAAATCGCTTCGATACCCGCTTTCGCTTGCTGTACCGCTTGACCGCCAGTTAGTGCGCCCAGACAGTTTACGTAACCTTTCTTAGCGTCACCGTTTACTAGTGACCATAGTTTGTCAGCACCACGCTGAGCGATGGTATTTGCAGGTACCATTGAGCCACGTAGTTCAACAACCTCTTCCGCAGAGTAAGGACGTTTTACGTTTTTCCAGCGAGGATTGGTTGCCCAATCTTTTTCTAGAGCTTCAATTTGTTGGCGGCGAGTTAAGTTAGTCATCGGTCTATCCCTCTATTGATGAGCGCTTCTTATGTTGTATTAACGGGCGCTGTGTTTTCCTTTTTCTTTGGCAGTACATCCATCTCTGCCTTAGAACATTCACGTTATTGTTGTGGAGTTAGTTTCTAATCCAGGTAGTCGTAACCTGGAATGGTTAAGAAATTGGTTAGTTGGTCACTGGTAGTAAGCTCAGTCATCAAGTCAGCGGCCTCTTCGAAGCGACCTGTCTGGTAACGATCCTCACCCACTTCTTGTTTAACGACTTCGATCTCTTCACTCAGATACTGTTTGAACAGCTCATTTGTGACGGTCTGGCCGTTATCCAGAGCTTTACCATGCTGAATCCATTGCCAAATAGAAGCTCGCGAGATTTCTGCTGTCGCGGCATCTTCCATCATGCCGTAGATAGGCACACAACCATTGCCTGAAATCCATGCCTCGATGTACTGCAGCGCGACACGAATGTTATGGCGCATGCCCTGCTCTGTGATGTCACCATCGCAAGGAGCCAATAGATCTTCAGCGGTTACTGGTGCATCCTGGTTACGCGACACATGTACCTGGTTGCTGTGTGGCCCTAGAGCCTGATCAAATACCGCTAATGCCGTGTCTGCCAGTCCAGGGTGCGCTACCCAAGTGCCATCGTGGCCGTTGTTCGCTTCCAAAGATTTGTCGTTGTATACCTTGTCCAGCACTTGCTGATTGGTTTGTGGGTCTTTCGCTGGGATGAAGGCGGCCATACCTCCCATAGCGAAAGCACCACGTTTGTGACAAGTACGGACAAGTAAACGGGAGTACGCGTTCAGGAACGGCTTGTCCATTGTCACTACCTGACGGTCCGGCAGCACTCGGTCAGGGTGTTTTCTCAGTGTTTTGATGTAGCTAAAGATGTAATCCCAACGGCCACAGTTAAGGCCAACAATGTGTTCTTTGAGTGAGAATAGGATTTCGTCCATTTCAAACACTGCTGGCAATGTTTCAATCAGTACTGTTGCCTTGATGGTTCCGGTGTCGAGACCAAAGTAATCTTCGGTAAAGTGGAATACTTCACTCCACCATTTAGCTTCGGTATGAGACTGAAGCTTAGGAATGTAAAAATAAGGGCCGCTGCCTTTTCGCAACAAGTTTGAGTAGTTGTTGTAAAAGTAAAGCGCAAAGTCAAACAGGGCCCCAGGGATAACCTGACCGTTAAAGGTAACGTGCTTTTCTTTTAGATGTAGTCCACGTACACGACAGATTAGAACCGCAGGATCTTCTTCCAGTTGGTAGTGCTTGCCATTAACCGGGTTGTCATAGCTAATGTCGCCATTTACTGCATCACGCAAGTTAATCTGGCCGTCAAGTACCTTGTCCCAAGCTGGAGCTAAAGAGTCTTCAAAATCTGCCATAAACACTTTTACATTAGCGTTCAGTGCATTTATCACCATTTTGCGGTCTGTTGGACCTGTGATTTCAACGCGACGGTCCTGAAGATCTTTAGGGATCCCTTGAATTTTCCAGCTTCCTTCTCTGATATCTTGCGTATCTTCTAGGAAATCCGGCAGTTCACCTGCGTCAATGCGCGCCTGCTTCTCCTCACGAGCAGCGAGCAGTTCATCAACTCGACCAGCGAACTTTGCACACAGCAGAGATAAGAAGGTTTGGGCTTCAACAGGGAAAATCGCCTGATGCTCTGGTGAAAGGGTACCAGTGACATCAAGCATGCCTTCTTTAAGTAGGGTTTCTTGGGCTTCTACTGTTGTTTTATCTCTTTCTGGTGTGTTGGCAAGCATAATTTCTTCCTCAAATATCCTGCTGTATATGAAACCGTTAGTTGGCTGGTTGAACTTATCTGGCACTTCGAACGCTTCTGATGAGCTCGTAAGTGATTGCCACTGTCCAACTCCACCTCTGTATCAATTCGATTGGTTCAACAATCTCTCTTGCTTACATTTGTAACTATCAAACAACAATCAAACTTCCTAAATGACCATTCCCTGATGAGGTTTCTTGTTTTGTTGGCTGTTAGATTGACTGAGCAAAACACTCTTTTCAATCTAGACATAAGTCTTACTAGGCCTGCATTTAAGCTATACCAAACATGAGTAGAGTAAAAGTCCTAAAGTAAACAAAACGTTAAATTCGAAGTTTTATTCCGCACCACTAAAAGGCGTACTTTTCACCCTAAAAACGTAAGTAGTTACGTAATTAAATTACAGTGAAATTGGCACTGTAAAAACGTTTCAAACGCGCGTTTAATTTTAAGCAGGAAGGGTTAATCCCTTATGTCATTGGGGGTAGACGAGATATGCAATCGGATTATCAAACAGTCAAAAAATTAGGAGTTGTAAAATTCACACTGTGAAATTTCACAATTTAATGAAAGCTTCATCAAAATTTACTTGTAAAATTTTACAAGATAAAGTTTACCAACAGGATAAAATGCTAAAAAGCACACTAAAACTAGTGTGCTTTTTAAGGCGAAATCGATTTCTTCGACTAATACTTATCGCTAAAGTAGCTCTGACACTACATCCGCTAATTGATTAAAAGTGTTTACACGCGACGAACTAGGTCGCCAAACCAGACCTATATGGCGGTGAGCCTGTTGTCCGGGAGCATCGACAACAACCAGATTCTGATTATCAATCAAGCCATGATCAATCGCCATTTGGGGAATAAAGGTAGTTCCCATACCATTAGCGACCATCTGCACTAAGGTATGTAAACTGGTGGCAGAGAACGGGTTAATCTTCTCTTTATCTGTCAATTGACAAGCAGACACCGCGTGTTCTGTTAAACAGTGCTCTTTTTCTAACAGAAAAACGAATTCGTTGGGTAAATCAGCATACTTGATCGGAGTTTGAATCGCGTCTGCCTGATTTTGACTAATGATCATCCGGAACGGGTCATTGCCAACGATTCGGCTATCCATACCTAAAATGTCCACTGGTAAAGCGAGGATCAACACATCCAGCTCACCATGACGCAGTGCATCAAGCAAATTGGTTGTAGTGTCTTCTCTTAATAGTAAGTTCAGTTGTGGGAAACGGCGGTTTACCTCCTGAACTAAATCACAAAGCAAAAAAGGAGCAATGGTAGGGATACAACCAACGCGTAATTGCCCTTCCATTTCGTCCCCCTGACACAAACGGCCAAGTTCGACCAGATCTTGCCCTTTGGCTAATAGCTCACGGCCCTGCTGAACCACTTGCTCCCCCGCCAGGGTAAAGACTAGCGGACTTTTCTTATCTTTCTTTTCATATAAAGGACAACCAATCAGCTCTTCAAGGTTTTGGATACCTTTACTTAAGGTAGATTGGCTGACAAAACACTTCTCTGCGGCATCACTGAAATGACGAGTTTCATGTAAGGTAATGAGGTAGTGTAACTGTTTGAGGCTGGGCCACTTATTCATAGATTTATCTATAACTTTTGACTGGATATTGACCAAGTTAATAAAAACCAATTTATCGCTTTTTTCGATTAACTTAATCTATTTAATTCGCTTTTTTACATACTACAATGTGTACTATAGTTTGTCCCGTACAAACACGGACCAAACCAAAAACACTTATCTTGGTTTGGAACTAACCATATATTTTAGGAGCAAAAAAATGGTACTAGTAGGTCGTCAAGCCCCAGATTTTACTGCTGCAGCTGTTCTAGGTAACGGTGAAATCGTTGATAACTTCAACTTTGCAGAGTTCACTAAAGGTAAGAAAGCGGTTGTTTTCTTCTACCCACTAGATTTCACTTTCGTTTGCCCATCTGAGCTAATCGCTTTCGACAACCGTCTAGCTGATTTCCAAGCTAAAGGTGTTGAAGTAATCGGTGTTTCTATCGATTCTCAGTTCTCTCACAACGCATGGCGTAACACTGCTATCGAAGATGGCGGTATCGGTCAAGTTAAGTACCCACTAGTTGCTGACGTTAAGCACGAAATCTGTAAAGCTTACGACGTTGAGCACCCAGAAGCAGGCGTTGCTTTCCGTGGTTCTTTCCTAATCGACGAAGACGGTCTTGTACGTCACCAAGTAGTTAACGACCTACCACTAGGCCGTAACATCGACGAAATGCTACGCATGGTTGACGCACTAAACTTCCACCAGAAGAACGGTGAAGTATGTCCAGCACAGTGGGAAGAAGGTAAAGCAGGTATGGACGCATCTCCTAAGGGTGTTGCAGCGTTCCTATCTAAGCACGCAGAAGACCTAAACAAGTAATTACTTGTTTAACCATACCCACGCTCACGGGTATGTACGGTTGGTAAGTATATAAAAGCACAGCGCAAAGCGCGGCACGCCAATCAGTTATAAGTAAAGTCTTAATCGAAACCCAAAGCTTATGCTTTGGGTTTTCTTTTTGTATCGCCGTATTTTAAATCCACGGCTTATCTACGAGATGTTAGCGCTCAATTGTGCGACTCACCGACAAACAAGCTGTTTTTTAGTCACTCTTGATTTAGTATCTAGGCGGTACAATAAGCAAAATGACCTTCGATATTTTTATTAAAGGATTAATATGAAAGAGCTGATTATTCATACTATTACGGTTTTTATGGGCTTTTTTGCGATCATGAATCCTGTCGCGAATACGCCAATCTTTCTTAGCCTAACCAATGGCAACGATCGGGAGACCATCAAGTCGGTCGCCTTTCGCTCGGTTCTGATTGCATTCCTCATCGTGTCAACTTTTGCCATATCAGGAAAAGTCATTTTCGATCTGTTTGGCATCACCCTCTATGCACTACGTATTACCGGCGGGATACTCGTGTTTCTGATTGGTTTCCATATGCTACAAGGGGACTCGACTCATAGCACAACCAAAGAGAAAGTGAATTCTGACGCTCAGAAAGACGCAGCGTTGAGTATTGCTGTGTCACCATTGGCAATGCCAATCTTAGCCGGTCCAGGCACCATAGCTACCGCAATGAACTTTGCTACAACTGGCGGGATTTATGAAACCGTCATTACTATTATCGCTTTCGGACTATTGTGTGCACTGACCTATGTCCTTTTTGTTTTTGGTGAACGCTTTGTCAAGGCTGTCGGCCCTAGTGCCTTAAACGTAATAACCAGAATGATGGGGTTGATTCTGGCGGTCATCGGTACACAAATGCTCATCGAAGGTGTTGAGCAAGCGTACAAGGCCCTATTTATCTGAATTTGATAGGGTTAACACCTGCGCGAACTAAACAAATACAACATTTCTTAACAGACAAACATATCTCTAAAGAGACAAAAAATATCGTCTTACAGACTTTCTCGGATTCCACTCTTTAAAGTCTAAAGCGCTCTCTTTATGATGAATCTAACTTAATTTGAGACTGAGCATGATGGCTCGTTCTAGATGAATACAAACATGGAGATTTAAAATGGCTTACTTTTCTCTAGCCTTTGGTACGGCAACGAAAAACCGTGATGGAAAAATCATCGAAGCATTTTTCCCTAACCCAGTTCTTAACCCAGCAGACGCACTGGTTGAAGCTGTAGCTAAAGTTGCTGGTTACGAGCAAGGTAACCAAGCTATCGAAATCTCTGTTGCTCAAAGCGCTGAACTTGCTGGTGCATTTGAAGCTAATGGTGATGTAGCGAACGCTTCTTTTGCAGCTAAAGCCGCTGAGTCTTCTCAGCCTCTCGTTCTTGTTGTTCTGGCTAGTGACGAAAAACCAGCTTCAGTTGCTGAAGGGTTCCTTAAGCTACAACTTATCTCTAACCGTCTGGTTCAACCGCACGGCACTGTACTTGACGGTATCTTCGGTCTACTACACAACATCGCATGGACTAACGAAGGTCCTATCGATCTGCCAGAACTGGCTGACCGTCAGATTGAAGCGCGTCTTGCGGGTCGCTCACTCTCTGTAGACTGTGTAGACAAGTTTCCAAAAATGGTTGATTACGTGGTTCCTGCTGGTATTCGTATTGCTGATACATCCCGCGTACGTCTTGGCGCACATGTTGGTGAAGGCACAACGGTTATGCACGAAGGCTTCATCAACTTCAACGCAGGTACTACTGGCGTAAGCATGGTTGAAGGTCGTATCTCTGCTGGTGTTGTTGTCGGCAACGGTTCAGATATTGGTGGTGGTGCTTCAATCATGGGTACACTATCAGGTGGCGGTACTGTTGTTGTATCTATCGGTGAAAACTCACTGCTAGGTGCAAACGCTGGTCTTGGTTTCCCTCTAGGCGATCGTTGTACTGTTGAATCTGGTCTATATGTAACGGCTGGTTCTAAAGTACGCATGCTAGATTCATCAGGCCAAGAAGTGGAAGTGGTTAAAGCACGTGATCTGGCTGGCGTATCCGACTTACTGTTCCGTCGCAACTCAGTGACAGGTCAAATCGAATGTCTGGCTAACAAGTCTGCGGTAGAACTGAACTCAGAGCTACACAGCAACAACTAACCACAGCCGAAACTAATTAAGCCGGGCACTGTTGCTCGGCTTTTTTGTTTCCACCTGACTACCTTTTCGCTCGTTTTATCGCGCTGCGAACGCTCGCTAATGCGATCACTTTGTGAAAAGGAATAATCACCAGTAGATAACCGTAGCCTATCCAGGTGTGGGTATTCACCAAAGTCGATAAGGTAAACTGACCTTCACCGCTTTTGAGTAACGACAAGCTAACCTGCATATGTCTGTCCTGCGTTGTGCAGATTATTTCCTCATCTGATAGCCACTCGACCTGATGAAGTCCGTCTGATTTCCCTTGCTCCAACAGCTCTACGCTCAGTACCTTTGGCTCAGACGAAACGGCAAAGCCTAACGGCCGTACAAGCCGGTTTCTCAACGCCATCATGGCGGTAACAACCGCTGGTAACTGACCAAATATAATCACATACACTTGCGCTGGACTTAGGTTCGGATCGTCAAGTGAAAAGCTCAGGCTGTCGCTAAAGCCTCTTTTGTTTTGGCGACCACTGAGTTGGCTATGAGCAGGCACTCCTCCACAAACCAGCTTACTCATATCAGGTCCTTGATCATCTGTTTTAGTGCACTTCGTACTTCTTTACCGCCAATAACGGCTAAAAAGGCCAATGCGCCAGGAATTAAGATCATCATAAGTAACGGCCGTAACAGGTAAGAGAAACAAAAAAGCCCTGGGATGAATATCAGCCAACGACATAACTGAATGACGGGAGTTCGAATTATACTTTCCATATCAGACCTTAATATTTATAAAATGAGCACGCTCAATTTTATAAATGAGCGCGCTCAGTTTGTCAAATTATCTGCCAAAGCGTATGATTAACAGGTAAGGTTTAAAGCTGAGACAATGATGAGTAAACGAGAGCAAACAAGACAAAAGATTCTCACTGCAGCATGGCAACTATTTGAAACACAAGGTTATCAAGAAACATCAACTCGTCAGATAGCTCGTCATGCAGGGGTGGCTGACGGCACAGTATTTAGTCACTTTGACACCAAACTAGCTATTCTGCGTGAAGGAATGTTGAGCCAACTCGCAGAGCTTTCACAACAAGCATTAAGCTCACCTTCTCAGGATGCTCTTGAGCTAGGCATGCAGTTTGCGCGAACTTACTACGGCTATTACTTTGCGAATATCAATCTCAGCCGAGCATTACTTAAAGAAGTAATCTGGGACATGGATTACTACCAGTCTTTCAATCAGTCTCTGTTCGAGACCACTATCCTTCCTGCTTCAGTGATCAATAAAATGCCAGTGATCCTAGATTGTTACTTCATGACTCTGATCAGTCACTTAAGCAAAGAGGTGCCTGATATGGAACTTGCGCTGGAAGAGCTTGAGTACAAATATCGAGTGTTACTGGGCGAATCTTAACAATCCATAACCGGCTTTCGAACGAACAGTTTTTTCCGTTTCTCAGCGAGATGCTTCACCTCATCTCGCTCTTTCGGATAACATTTCATTGACATTTTCATGCTCAAACACTCATTTTTAATGTTCGTTTATTTTCGAATGTAGCTATTTATGCAAAATTAAACTGTGTAAATAGGGACTACACCAATCAGCAGCTGCCAAACATCGAATTCGCTCAACCGCGCTCAAACGATAAGCAAGCCAAGATTAGCTAAAATAGTAATAATGAAACAAAAGGATTCTTACCATGACTGAGCAAAAGTACATTGTTGCCCTGGACCAAGGAACAACAAGCTCTCGCGCGGTGATTCTGGATCACGATGCAAACATTGTTAGCATCTCGCAACGTGAATTCACTCAAATCTATCCTCAGTCAGGGTGGGTCGAGCATGATCCCCTCGAGATTTGGGCAACGCAAAGCTCTACCCTGATCGAAACTCTGGCCAAATCTGGTATCAGTAGTGACCAGCTTGCTGCTATCGGCATTACCAACCAACGCGAAACCACAATAGTCTGGAATAAAGAGACCGGAAAGCCTGTTTACAACGCCATTGTATGGCAGTGCCGACGTACCGCAGAGATCTGTGAAGAGTTGAAAGCACGTGGTCTGGAAGAGTATGTCCGGGACAACACAGGTCTGGTGCTCGACCCATATTTTTCAGGCACTAAGGTAAAATGGATTCTTGATAACGTCGAAGGCGCAAGAGAGGATGCTAAAGCGGGCAAACTGCTCTTTGGTACTGTCGATACCTGGTTAGTGTGGAAGATGACTCAAGGTCGTGTTCACGTGACGGACTACACCAATGCCTCGCGCACCATGCTATTCAACATTAACACGTTAAGCTGGGATCAAAAGCTGCTCGATGAATTGGGTATTCCAGCGTCAATGATGCCAGAGGTTAAGCGCTCATCTGAAATCTACGGCCAAACCAACATCGGTGGTAAAGGCGGTACTCGCATCCCTATTGCAGGTATTGCGGGTGACCAGCAAGCAGCGCTGTACGGTCAGATGTGTGTCGAAGCAGGTCAAGCCAAGAACACTTACGGTACTGGCTGTTTCCTACTAATGAATACCGGGCAGGAGAAGGTAACTTCGACTCATGGCCTTCTGACAACTCTGGCTTGTGGTCCTGACGGAGAACCAGCTTACGCACTCGAAGGTGCGGTATTTATGGGCGGCGCGTCTATCCAATGGTTACGTGATGAGATGAAACTGCTCGCCGATGCAAAAGATTCCGAATACTTTGCCACTAAAGTGGATTCATCCAATGGCGTTTATGTTGTTCCTGCCTTTACTGGTCTTGGCGCTCCCTACTGGGATGCGTGGGCGCGCGGTACTATTGTTGGCCTGACCCGTGGTGTCAGTTCTAACCACATCATTCGCGCAACTCTGGAAGGTATCGCTTACCAAACTCGGGATGTCCTTGATGCAATGCAGGCAGATTCAAACATCAACCTGGCTAACCTTCGCGTAGATGGCGGTGCAGTGGCAAATAACTTCCTGATGCAGTTCCAATCCGATGTATTGGATACTGAAGTGCACCGTCCAAAAGTGACTGAAGTGACTGCGTTAGGTGCGGCCTATCTGGCTGGTCTTGCAGTCGGTTACTGGAATAGTATTGATGAATTAAAGGATAAAGCCGAGCTCGACCGTACCTTTGTTCCTCACCATGACGAAGAGAAACGTAACCGCCGCTACAAAGGCTGGAAGCGTGCAGTTAAGTGTGCTCAGGTATGGGCAGAAATGCATAACGAAGAAGACTAACCTCATTCAACACCACTCAAGAGCGCCATTAAAGGCGCTCTTTTTGCGTTGCATCCCCTATTCCTTACTTCATACCCTTCTCACAACGCGCTAATTCGAGCACAATAACGCGAGTTATTATTTTCGAAAATTAGTGTATTGAGCATTAATGCTTATTACACAGGGAGCAGTCCGTGAAGCAAATTCCAAGACATCAGCAGATAATCGCTCTGGTTCAAAAGCAAGGCTATGTCAGTACCGACGAGCTGGTAGAGAAGTTTAATGTCAGCCCACAAACCATCAGACGTGATCTCAATGAACTCGCTGATGAGAACAAAATTCGTCGTTATCACGGTGGCGCAACTATTCCGCTTAGTTCAGAAAATACCTCTTACTCAGCTCGTAAAAGCATGAATTTCAATGAGAAAGACGTAATTGCAGACGAGGTGGTTAAACATATTCCTGATGGCGCGACCCTGTTTATCGATATTGGTACCACTCCAGAAGCCATTGCACGTGCGTTAAACAAAAACCACAAACAACTTCGAGTGGTCACTAACAACATCAACGTAGCGACAATCTTGTTGCCAAACCCTGAATTCAAAGTCATTCTCGCGGGTGGCGAAGTTCGTAACCGCGATGGTGGCATCGTTGGTGAAGCGACGTTAGATTTTGTTAAACAGTTCCGCCTCGACTTCGGTATCCTCGGCATTAGCGGCATTGACTATGACGGCTCCTTACTCGATTTTGACTACCATGAAGTACGCGTCAAACAAGCAATTATTGAAAACAGCCGCAGCGTTTTTCTTGCCGTAGACCACTCTAAGTTTGGCCGTAATGCCATGGTTAAGCTAGGTAATATCTCCCAGCTACACATGCTGTTCACTGATAAGCAGCCTCCTAAAGAAATCCTTTCGATTCTCAAAGAGCACTCTATTCCACTCGAAGTGATCAACAGTAGCGATTAGTTACAAGTTAGCGCAACCAATTTAACCTTTAAGAAACCTTTATTTACTAATAAAGGTTTTTTTGTGCACAAATCACACAAACGAGCATAAACGAAAATAATTAATGATCCAAAACGAAACCTAAGCTAGGATTCATTTATGTTCACAAATGCTCGTTCGCTCAACAAAAGGTTAAATTTATGAGTATTCCTACTAATGCTGCACAATCCGATAAAACATTAGACATCATAATAGTTGGTGGTGGCATTAATGGCGCAGGCATCGCTGCTGATGCTGCTGGCCGCGGCTTATCCGTAGGTCTGTATGAAGCACAAGATTTTGCCTCGGCTACCTCTTCTGCAAGTTCCAAGCTTATTCACGGCGGCTTACGCTATCTGGAACATTACGAGTTTCGCTTGGTTTCGGAAGCGCTCGCGGAGCGAGAAGTTCTACTTAAGAAAGCGCCTCATATCGCACAGCCAATGCGTTTTCGCTTGCCACATCGCCCTTTTTTGCGCCCGGCATGGATGATTCGCTGTGGTCTGTTCCTTTATGACAATCTCGGCAAACGTACCACTCTGCCTGCCAGTGAAAGTATTGATTTAACTCAGTCAGGACTGCTCAAGCCAGAAATGAAAAAGGGCTTCGAATACTCAGATTGTTGGGTGGATGATGCTCGCCTAGTGCTACTCAACGTATTAGCGGCACAAGAAAACAACGCCGAAATTCGCAACTACTGCCATGTAGAAGGCGCTGTTCGCGAAGGCGATATCTGGCGTGTGACTATTCGAGATGTGATGACGGGTGAGACATTCGAACGAAAATCTAAAGCGTTAGTGAACGCGGCGGGACCTTGGGTGAAGCAGTTCTTTGATGACGGCCTGGAAAACCTTTCTCCTCGTAACATCCGTTTGATCAAAGGCTCGCATATTGTGATTCCTCGTATCCATGATGAACCACAAGCCTACATTCTGCAAAATAAGGATCATCGCATTGTATTTATGATTCCTTATCTTGATCAGTTCTCGATCATTGGTACCACAGATGTTGAGTATAAAGGCGATCCTCGTGAGGTAGAGATTTCAGAACAAGAAGTCGATTACCTGATCGATATCGTAAACCAACACTTTGTCCAACAGCTTTCTCGTGACGATGTGGTTTGGAGCTACAGTGGTGTACGTCCTCTTTGTGACGATGAATCTGACTCTCCGCAGGCAATAACCCGTGATTACACGCTAGAGTTAGAGTCTGAATACGATCAGGCACCGTTACTCTCCATCTTCGGCGGTAAGCTAACCACCTATCGTAAACTGGGTGAAGCGGCTCTGGAAAAACTCGCCCCTTACCTGCCAAACATGGGCACGCCATGGACAGCGAACCACGCGTTGCCAGGTGGTAACTTTAGCTGCTCTCGCGAACAGTTAGCTGCGACCATTCACTCAAGCTACCCTTTTATATCAGAGGCTCTGCTACTACGTTATGTTACTCAGTTTGGTACATACACCTGGACGCTGCTTGAAGGCGTCAGCAGCGTTGAAGACTTAGGGGTAATGTTCTCATCAGGAGCTGAGGGGATTTATCAGCGAGAGATTGATTACCTGATCGAAAATGAAATGGCAGTGACTGACGAGGATGCCTTATGGCGTCGTACTAAGCTTGGTCTCTACCTAGACCAGCACGAACTAGCGGCAGTGAGTGACTACCTTAAAAGCAAGCAACCTAAACAGGTGATCAATTTATCTGAAGTGGGATAACCCGTGTTGTTGGTCATCCAGTGAATAAGGCTTGGTGCATCTGCATCAAGCCTTTTTGTTTGTTATCGGCTTAACCTGGGTGACCATCCACCCGTGGCATGATGAGCATTTTGCCAAACAGACCGACGTACATTGCGAAAGCCAGTATCCATAGTGCGGCACTCATATTCACTGCCGCAATCAGATATTGAGGGAATAGCGCAACACCAATAGCACGCACAATAGCTGCAAGTACCATAGCACCAAACGCCAGACTCATATTCGGTCCCTGATAAATTGCTCGACCTGTATGCCCCATAGTGACCCGGGCAATCATAGCCAGAATCACTCCACCGATCGCGCCAATCGCGAACAGGTGCAGCATGTTATGACTGGCAAACGGGTTATCTAACAGGCCACGCAACAACAGACTGACAGGAATACACAGATAAGTCGCATGCAGCGACCACACCAAAGGTTCACTTAATGTGCGCCAAGGCTTCCAGCGAATCACACGAAGCAGATGCGCCGCACCAGAGACCACCATCAGTGGCTGACCTAGCTGAGCAAAAGTCATCGGGAAAAAGCTCAAGATAAACAGCCCCGCTAAAGGCAGGTTTGCTACCCAGTCTAACCAGACAATCGGTTGTGGCTTTTCGAAGTTAAAACGGCGGGCAGTAAAGAATGGGATGACTCGGCTTCCCATCACAGAAAGTAGCAAAGTAAACCACCACAGCATTGCCTGCCAGACAGCAGAAGCTGGAAACGGCGGCATCCCTTTTATCGCCGCATAGCTGGCAAAGTTAGCCACTATCGCCAAGACAAACAGCGGAACGAAAAACAGATTACGCCATCCCTTTGCTTTGAGGACTCTAGTGCCCACTTCAAAGGCGACTAAGGCTAAGAACAGCGCTTCAATCGATGAGATTAGCCACAAAGGGGCTGGAGTCCAGAATAACAAACGAGGCAATAGCCACAGCGTAACCACAATCGCCAGTCGGTGGTGTTTGGTACCATTGATGCCGGTCCAGTTCTGCACTGCGGTCAACACAAAGCCAGCCACAATCGCCATAGCAAAACCAAATAACATCTCATGTACGTGCCACCATAAAGCAGGAACCTTAAGTATTGCTGGCTGTCCGCTCTGGAACATCCAAACCCATAAAGCAATCGCGACGATGGCATAGATTGAACCGAGCAGGAAAAAAGGTCTGAAGCCTAAACGCAGCACCGCAGGGATCGCCTCTTCTACTTTTTTATCTGTAATATTGAGCACTAAGTGACTCCTAAAAGTTATATCAAACTGTTATCTGACCTGACTATCGCAAGAAACGTTCCAATCTGTGCAGCGCTTTATCTTCAAGGCCTTAGCCTAGAAACAGGCTAATAAAAAGGTCATATAGACACTAACACTAAAGGTCAAAAAGACACATTTATGTCAATAGTGGCCACTTTCAATTTTGAGAGAAAGTCGTTAGGTTAATTATTGATTCAATTTCTTATCACAGACGAGGTGACGACGGTGGCAAACTATATCTTCGGTTATGGCAGTTTGATGAACTCAGCATCACGCCAGTTAACAGGACAAACATCAACAGCGATCACTGCAACCGTTGAAGGCTTTAAACGTTACTGGGGTAAGGTCGATGAGAGCTACATTCTTTCACCACTAGTCGTGGATAAAGGTCATGGCCATGTAAACGGCGTGCTGTTAAAAGTCACTGAAAATGGACTGCAAGAGTTCGATGTTCGTGAGCGTGGTTACCATCGAGTTCTGATAGAAGCAGATAACGTTGAGTCTTCACTGGCGTTAACCCCACAAGACCAAGTCTGGGTTTACATTAAAGATAAACCGGAACCACCATGTTCACTTAGCCCTATCATGCAGACGTACGTTGATACAGTACTGGCTGGTTGTCTGGAAATTTCGGAGCAGTTTGCCAAACAGTTCATTGAGCAAACCATCGGCTGGCACTTTCCGCTTGAGAATGATCGCCATCAGCCTAAATATGGCAATCTGGCAGGAGTAAAAAAAGAGCATCACAACAAGATTGATGCTCTGGTAGCTGAAGCAAGAGCCTGAAAAACCCTCAGCCGAATAGAGATTCTTTGAAAGGAATACCAAGTCATAAGGCTTGGTATTTTTGTTTATACGATACGAATACCTGCTGGCATTGAACGCTCAGGGGTCAGTAGCACACTTTCCGATTCATCGTCCGTTTCAGCACATAGCAGCATGCACTCCGAAATCTCACCACGCATTTTGGCTTTTTCCAGATTGCATAAAACAACGACTTCTTTACCCATTAGCTGTTGTTCTGTGTAGTAAGGAACCAGGCTGGTTACCGTTTGCAGCGTTCTCTCACCAACATCGATCTGCACGATGTAAAGCTTATCGGCATTTTCATGACGAACCACTTCGATGATTTTTCCTGTACGAATTTCCAATTTAGCGAAATCTGAATATGCCACTTTTTCCATGATTAAACACCAGTAAAATTTTACTAAAAGAGAACGTTTACACTATCAGCAATCACTTATATTGCAAGTGGTAAAGATCTCAATTTACGAATCTATACACAACAACATTTGCCTTATTTACATCTACAAGGTTAAATAACCTCATCACTGTTTTTCGAGGTCATATATGGCAACCATTAAAGATGTCGCCAAGGAAGCTGGCGTGTCGATTGCGACCGTCTCTCGGGTAATCAATAAATCTCCCAAAGCGAGTAAAGCGTCAATTGAGTCAGTGACGAAGGCCATGGCAAAACTGGGCTATCGTCCCAACGCAGCAGCCAAAGCATTGGTTAGTCAAAGCAGCAATACCGTTGGTGTTTTGGTCGGTGATGTCTCCGATCCCTTTTTTGGCACCCTGGTCAAAGCCGTCGACAATGTGGCGCACGAACACGGAAAACATATCCTGATCGGCAATGGTTACCATGCCCCAGAAGAAGAGCGCAAAGCGATTGAACTACTGATCAATAATCGCTGTGATGCATTAGTCATTCATTCTAAAGGCCTCTCTGATCAAGAGCTGATTGGCTACGCCAAAGAGGTTAAAGGTCTTGTCATCATCAATCGCTACATTGAAGAGATTGCTGAACGCTGCATCGCGCTTGACAACTTTAAAGGCGCTTACCTGGCGACTGAATATCTGATCCGTCATGGCCATAGCAAAATTGCCTGTGTCGCTTCTGCCCACCAAATTGAAGACTCGACTCAACGTATTGAGGGCTACCTAGCAGCGCTGAAAGATAACGATATTCAACTTCCTGCCAGCTACATCGAACACGGCGAACCAAACAACGATGGCGGTGAAGTCGCAATGACCAACCTGCTAACCAAATCATTAGAAATCACTGGTGTAGTGGCATATAACGACTATATGGCAGCAGGAGCCTTATCCGTACTGGATGAGAACGGCATCAAAGTTCCGGATCAAATCTCGATGATGGGCTTCGATGATGGCTTAATTGCTCGTTACATCAGTCCACGCTTAACCACCATTCGTTACCCTATCGCAATGATGGCTGAGCGAGCGGCCAGACTGGCGCTGAAACTGGCCAAACAAGAAACGCCTAACGATGAAGCTATGATGTTTACACCGACTCTGGTTCGTCGTAACTCGGTGGATAAAATTGCAAAATAACCAAGCTTTAGAGCAAGGTTTACCGGGGTGACTTAATATTAAGTCCCCCCTTTTTCTACCCGTTACGCGACACCATGACCTTTAGAGGCGACCCAGATGCGATACCACTGCTCGTTGCTAAGCTCCAATTGCAATGCTCCTACAGCAGTCTGAACACGCTGGATATTTCCGCTACCGATAATAGGCACTGGCTTCGCTGGCAAGCGCATTACCCAGGCAAAGATCACCTGATCAATACAGTCCGCACCAATCTCTTCGCCCACTTGAACCAGAGTCTCCCGCAGACGGATAGCCTGTTCACTGCTGTCACTAAAGATTGTGCCACCAGCAAGACATGACCAGGCCATCGGCTGAACGCGATGCTTTTGTAACTGGTCCAGAGTGCCATCTTCTGTAACCTGTAGGTTTACCGGGTTTATCTCAACCTGGTTGGTGATCAACGGAGCTTCGAGGCGAGACTGAAGCAAATCAAACTGAGCAGGAGTGAAGTTAGAGACACCAAAGTGTTTCACTTTACCGGCCGCTTTGAGCTGCTCAAATGCCTGTGCTGCTTCATCAGCATCCATCAATAAATCAGGACGATGCAGAAGTAGTACATCCAGATGATCGGTATTCAACCGCATCAGTGACTGCTCGACAGATTCGATAATCGCAGCTTTGCTACTGTTGTAGTGATTGACCTGCTTACCTTCACCACGATAAATACCGCATTTGGAAACAATCTCAATCTTGTCACGCAAGCTGCTATCCAGTGCCAGTACCTGACCAAACATTTTTTCACATGCTGAATCAGGGCCATAAACGGGTGCATGGTCGACGGTTGTAATTCCTAACTCAAGATGTTGCTGAACAAATACGTATTGCTGTTGAGTGTTCATTCCCCACTCAGCCATACGCCAATAGCCTTGAATCATTGGTGAAAACACCGGATGTGACTTGTTCATATCTGTCCCCTGAAATATGCAATTCATCAGCGATATCTGCGCTGTTCTGAATTCAGTATACTGCCAGCCAACAGCACGATTAAGCCCGTAAAGACGAAAAGATAATTCTGTATGGCGAACAATTATCTCTATTTAATTTTCTATATTGAACGATATAATCGCTAACGGATTTGGATTCTGGGGTCACGTACCATGCATAAAATGCACAAACGCTTTGAACGCTACGCGTTGTTTGGTGAGGTTGCCAAACAGCTAAGTTTTTCAAAAGCTGCAGAAAACCTCGGAATTTCCAGAAGTTATCTATCTTCTCAAATCCACCAGCTTGAACAGGAGTTGGAAACCAGTTTGCTAATTCGCTCAACACGTAGCGTTCGTTTAACTGCCGCCGGAGAGAAAATTCTCACTAAGATGCAGGGAATCAATGAGTCTATTCTGCAATTAGAGAAAGAACTCGATCATACCAAGAGTACCGTCGGTGGCCTGTTACGCATCACCGCTCCGACTATCTTTAGTCATCGCTACCTGATTGAAATCTGTCATCAGTTCCAGCAACAGTATCCTGATATCGAGTTTGATTTAGACATTGGCTACACCCGAGAAGATCTGACCAAAAGTAACTTCGATCTGGCCATTCGGGCAACCAATACGCCGCCAGAAAACATGATAGCGAAGAAGCTGATCCCTTATCAGCATGTTTGCTGTGCCTCACCAGACTATTTAGCTACCCATGGCATCCCGACTCATCCTCAACAACTCACTCAGCACAATTGCTTGTCTGATCCGAATCTACGTCATTGGCAATTCACCAATACGTCTAATCAGATGATTGAAGTGGCTACCGATGGAAATATGCTGATTAACGATAACCTGTTAATCCTTGATGCTGCATTAAAAGGTAAGGGAGTGATTAAGATGCCTTGTTATCTGGTACAACCTGCGCTGGATAACGGTCATTTGCAACAGATTTTATCTGACTACCAAATGACCCAAAGCAGTATCTATCTCATCTACCCTCCGCAGCTCCGTCGCAGTACAAAGCTGTCGGCCTTTGTCGACTTTGTTCAACAGTGGTTTGGGGACGATAAATTATGTTGTCGATAAGGCTAAATAGTTTCGTCCACCGTGTGGAGGATAAGGCGATTGTGATTAACTTAGCCAATCAAACGGGTTGTCACCTGAAACGCATCCGCCGCTCAAGACATTGGCAGTTAAGTGGCGAGGAGAGTCAATTACGTCAGTTGATTGGACAACTAGAGAACGTCGGTCATCAGTGGATAGTTAAAGCGATAGAGAAAGCACTGCCGCAGCCAGAAATCGATTTATTACAGATACTGACCATCAATCCTTCAATGACCGTCAGTCAATTGGTAGTCGAAACCGGCTGCTCAATGAGTGAAGCTCGGCGCGCAATTGACCAGTATGAAGATTTGTAGCGATTGACCAAACCAACAAAAAAGCCAGTCAAGTAGACTGACTTTTGCGTTATAGATGCGTCTAGATTAGCAGCTAAAATGATAAGTCGTTTGATAACGGTACTCTTGACCAGGGCGAAGTATCACACTCGGTTGCGGCCACTCTGGATGATTAGGTGAGTCTGGCAGAAACTGAGTTTCCAGCGCCAGGCCTGCATAATCAGAATACTCTCCCCCACTGCGAGATGGTGTACCCGCTAACCAGTTACCGCAGTAGAGTTGCATTGCTGGTTTATCTGTTATTACCGACAATGACACTTGCTGATCCTGACTCGTCACCTTAGCGACAGGTTTATTTGTGTCACGATCTGCTGCGAACAGGTAGCTATGATCATACCCCTTAGCGGCTTTTTGCTGTTCATCAGTCAGCAAGTCCTGAGCTACATTTTTAGCCTTTCGGAAATCGAAACCTGTCCCTTCAACAACTGCCAGCTCACCGAGCGGAATACCGACAGAATCAGTTGGCAGATAGTAGTCAGCGGCAATCTGTAACTGATGAGCACGGGCATCAAGCTCACTATCAACGCCATTAAGGTTGAAATAAGCGTGATTGGTCAGGTTTACCGGCGTTGCCTTATCGCTATGAGCAAGGTATGCAATATCAAAGCGCCCATCGTCATGCAATTGGTAGCTCACCTGAACATTTAACTGACCAGGGAAGCCTTGCTCACCATCAGCTGAACTGAGACCAAACACAACTCTGTTCTGTTGCTGTTCGAGCACTTGCCAGCGCTGCTTATCAAAGCCATTCACTCCACCATGGAGAGTATTACCCGCCTGGTTCACTGATAACTGATATTCCTGACCATCAATGGTAAAAAGACCATTGGCAATGCGGTTCGCATAACGACCTACCGTTACCCCCATATAACTTGGTTGGCGTACAAAGTCTGCCATGGTCCCTACACCGAGCAAAACTTCACGACGCTCACCACACGCCAAAGGCAAAAGACAACTGAGCCATGTTGCTCCGATGTCCATCAACACAATGCGAACCCCTTTCGCATTGGTTAACTCGATTAGCTGAGCAGGTTTGCCGTCATAGGCAGGCTGCTCAGTCATGGTGTGAAAAAGAGAATGGGCCATTTAACGTCCTTAGTACGCTTCAACTAAGCCAGCGCCATCTTTGGCCTGACAAACGTAAATAGACTCTTTTAATCCCGTTGCAGCCTGATACTGTTCCGCTACCGCCGCTTTGACGGAATCAACCAGTTCCGGAGGCATAACTGCAACAATACAACCACCAAAACCACCACCTGTCATACGTACACCGCCTTGTTCGCCGATCACCTGTTTGACGATATCCACCAGAGTATCAATCTCTTTGACGGTGATTTCGAAGTCGTCACGCATTGAAGCATGTGATTGAGCCATTAACTCTCCCATGCGCTTCATGTCGTTTGCACGCAATGCCTGAGCCGCTTCAAGCGTGCGGTCATTCTCGGTGATTACGTGACGAGCTCGCTTAGCAACCACTTCCTCTAGCTGAGCTGCTTTCGCTTCAAATTCAGCCATGGTGACATCACGTAACGCTTTAACACCAAAGATGCTGGCCGCTTGCTCACATTGCTGACGACGAGTGTTGTACTCACTGTCGACCAAGCCACGTTTCTTGTTCGAGTTTATGATCACCACCGACATATCCTCAGGCATAGAAACCGACTCGGTTTCCAGGCTACGACAATCTAACAGCATGGCGTGGTTTTCTTTACCTTCAGCGGAAATCATCTGATCCATAATGCCGCAATTACAGCCAACGAATTCGTTCTCTGCCTGTTGGCCATTCAGAGCAATCTCTGCCTGAGAAATTTCTAGCTGATAAAGCACTTTAAATGTCTGGCCAATCACCACTTCTAACGCAGCTGAGGAGCTAAGACCTGCACCTTGAGGTACGTTGCCACTCACTGAGATATCTGCACCATTGAATTGATAACCTCTTGCAAGCAGACACTTAACCACACCACGAATGTAATTAGCCCACATTTTGTCTTGCTGGAAAGTAATCTCTCCAGTGATATCAAATTCATCGGTCTGATTATCGTAATCGACAGCAACGACACGCACGATATTGTCGTCCCGCTTCGCTGCAGCAACAACGGTTTGGTAATCAATTGCACAAGGCAGCACAAACCCGTCGTTATAATCAGTATGTTCACCAATCAGGTTAACTCGGCCCGGAGCCTGAATAATATGACTCGCTGCATAACCCAGCACCTGCTCAAATGACGCTTTCACATTGTTGATTAGTTGTGACATAAAGCCCTCGATAATTCTGTTTCAATCTGTTTGCCAGTGTCGCTGATGCGCTACTGGCTGAATGTTTTAACTACGGCTGCTCTTTGTAATGAACATCGCTTAAATCGCGCAGACGCTGTGCAGCTTGCTCAGCGGTGAGATCCCGTTGACTCTCTGCCAGCATCTCATAACCCACCATGAACTTACGTACTGTCGCGCTACGCAGTAGTGGCGGGTAAAACAGAGCATGTAACTGCCAGTGTTCGATATCAGTGCCCTGTTCAAAGAAAGGGGCGTAATGCCAGCCCATTGAGTACGGGAATGAACACTGGAACAGGTTGTCATAGCGACTGGTGAGCTTTTTGATTGCCACAGCAAGGTCATCGCGTTGAGCATCACTTAGCTCACTCATACGACGAATGTGAGTCTTAGGCAGTAACATGGTTTCAAATGGCCATGCAGCCCAATAAGGCACTAAAGCAACCCAATGCTCAGTGTCAACCACGATGCGCGAACCGTCTTTCAGCTCAGCTTTGACATAATCAACCAACAAATTACTGCCATACTGCTGGTAGTAAGCTTTGAGATAGTGCTCTTTACGTTCAATTTCGTTGGGCAGGAAACTGTTTGCCCAAATCTGACCATGCGGGTGCGGCTGCGAACAGCCCATGGTTTCACCCTTGTTCTCAAATGCCTGAACCCAAACATACTGCTGGCCTAGCTCTTCTATCTGACTGTTCCAGGTATCAATCACACCACGAATCTTCTCTACTGGCAGTTCTGGCAGAGTTTTGCTGTGGTCAGGGGAAAAACAGATCACTCGACTCAGCCCCCGAACACCCTGAGTTTTGAAAAGTGGGTTATCCGACTCTGGTACATCCGGCGAATCTGGCATTAACGCAGCAAAGTCATTACTGAATACATAAGTGCCCTGATAGTCAGGGTTGACGTCGCCTGAGATACGTTGGTTGGTGGGACAGAGAAAACAATCATCTTGATAGTGTGGCAATTCATCAACAGCTGGTTTTTCATCAGCTCCACTCCATGGACGTTTAGCTCGGTGAGGAGAGACCAGAATCCACTGCCCAGTGAGCGGGTTGTAACGACGATGTGGGTAATCGACAGGGTTAAACTCAATATTCGACATCTTACTTACTCAACTATTTCAAATCTTATCGGTACTGCGCACTAGGCGGAATACCCTTGTGGATTGTTTGACTGCCAGTTCCAGGTATCTGCGGTCATCTCGTCAACACTGCGAGCCGCTTTCCAGCCCAAATCACGTTCAGCTTTTTCCGTGCTTGCCCAACACTCAGCAATATCACCGGCGCGGCGCGGGCAAATTTGGTAAGGCACGGCTTTACCACAGGCTTTAGAGAATGCTTCCACCATCTGCAATACACTCGAACCTTTCCCCGTACCAAGGTTGTAGACGTGCAAACCTGACTTTTCGCCTACTGACTTGAGCGCTGCAATATGACCATCGGCGAGGTCCATTACGTGAATATAGTCGCGAATACCAGTTCCATCTTGGGTTGGGTAGTCATCACCAAAAATCGACAGATACTCACGACGTCCTACCGCGACCTGAGCAATAAATGGCATTAAATTGTTAGGGATGCCCTGAGGGTCTTCACCCATAATTCCAGACGGATGTGCTCCGACAGGATTAAAGTAACGTAGTAGCGTGATGCTCCAATCCTGCTCGGCGGCAAACAGATCACTCAGGCACTGTTCAACCATATATTTGCTGCGACCATATGGGTTAGTTGTAGCACCAGTCGGTGAATCTTCTGTGATTGGGACCTGCTGAGGATCACCATAAACGGTAGCGGAAGAGCTGAAAACAATGCTTTTTACTCCGGCTTTACGCATTGAACGTGCGAGTACTAAAGTTCCGTTTACGTTGTTGTCGTAATATTCGAGTGGTTTTTCTACCGATTCTCCGACCGCTTTAAGCCCTGCAAAGTGAATCACCGCCTTGATGTCATGCTTAGAAAAGACCGAATCAAGAAACGCTTCATCACGAATGTCCCCCAGATAAAACGCGGGAGTCTTGCCAGTAAGGGACGCAATACGATTCAGTACTTCATCTTTAGCATTGCAAAGGTTATCGACGATGACAGGCTCGATACCTGCTTCAATCATCTGCACACAAGTATGGCTGCCGATGTAGCCCATACCACCAGTAACAAGAACTTTCACTATTCGATCTCCACCAATCGATGAGCATCAGTTGCTCAAACCTCATCATGAACAAAAGTCTATCAATCAATACTGACTGAGATCCGTGATCAATTTCGCGTTATGTAAACGTTTCCACAAAATTCACTAAAATTTGCCCTTCAATGCTATTCGATTAATGATTTAGTTAATGTAAATAGTGGCTAATCTCGTTGCAGAGAGAGATTAAAAAGCGTGGATTTTACTGACCTGAGGCGAGTGCTAGTGGGTCTGGCTGGTATTTTTTACTAAAAATTGGTACTTGATCGATGCGATTGTTTACAATAGTTGGCATAGTTAGATTGCCTGAATAAGCGCAAGAATAATAAAGGGACGTAATAATTAATGGCAACACTAAAAGATATTGCGACGGAAGCTGGGGTATCACTGGCGACCGTATCACGGGTACTGAATGACGATCCGACGTTGAGTGTTAAGGAAGAGACCAAGCACCGCATTTTTGAGATCGCAGAAAAACTAGAATACAAAACCAGTAGTTCCAAGAAAGCAGCCCAAGCCAGAAAGCAGAGTCATCACTTTATGGCTGTCTACAACTACCGCCAGGAAGCAGAGGTTAATGACCCTTATTACCTCTCGATACGTCATGGTATTGAGACCCAATGTGACAAACTCGGCATTGAGCTAACCAACTGTTATAACAACGAAATAACTGCTACAGGCAATAAGATCACAGGTATCCTTTTAGTCGGCAGAAGTAACCCGAAAACCTTAGCGCAGCTAAGCAAACTTACCGACAATATTTGTTATGTCGACTTTAGTGATAGCAACTCTGAATTCGATTCTGTCGACATCGATCTGACTCGAATCAGCAAACAAATTACCGACTTTTTCATCGAGCAAGGTTTTGAACGTATTGGTTTTATCGGCGGTCAGGACAAACCAAATTGCGCAGACATTCGTGAAATTGCCTTCGCTGAATATGGTCAGCTCAAAGGGGTAGTATCGCTTGATGACGTCTATCGCGGTGAATTCACCAGCTCCTCTGGCTACAAACTGGCTAAAGAGATGCTGGCAAAGTCTGACTTCCCTAAAGCTCTGTTTATTGCCTCAGACTCAATCGCAATTGGCGTGCTAAGAGCGATTCACGAGCATGGTCTCAATATTCCAGAAGATATCTCGATGATCAGCGTCAACGATATCCCTACCGCTAAGTTTACTTTCCCGTCGTTATCTACGGTTCGAATCCACTCAGAAATGATGGGAATACAAGGGGTTAACCTACTGGTAGAAAAAGTACGTGACGGCCGAGCCTTACCACTTCAGGTTTACGTTCCTAGTAAGCTGAAGCTGCGAGGCACAACTAAATGACCTCAGAACAACTGCTACAAGAGCTCAAACAGAATGAGTGCCTTGATCTGGTAAAACTTTATCAGGCAAACCCTAACCGTCACTTTTACGACTTGGTTGAAGAACTTTATCAGCTAAGAAAGCAACATGGCTTAACCACTCGGCTGTCGCCATTGGTGACAGAAATTGAGTCTCTGACCCAAGATATCGATGCACAAAGCATTACTACGCAGCAGTTTTCCGACATCACTACAAGATTAGATCTCAACCAGCGAGTACATAAAATGAGTCGCTACATTCTCACTCTTGATAACCACTCTGCGTTCAGTAAAGAGGTTGATATCGTTATGTTTGGTGACTCTATTACTGAATGGGGCCCCTGGCACGATGCGCTCGCCAGCTACTCTTTGGCCAACCGTGGACTCGCTGGAGATACGACGACTGGTATGCTGCGCAGGCTTGAAAGCACTAAGGTTTGTCAGCCTAAATTGGTCTGTGTGATGGCGGGGATCAATGATTTATCTCAGGGTTATAGTGTCGATCAAATCCTCGATAACTATCGCCAGATGCTCGATTTCTGGCAGACGGAAGGCATTGAGGTCTGGGTGCAGTCGACTCTGTATGTTGGCCAACGTATTTCATCACTCAATCCTCAGGTGACTTTGCTTAATCAAGCCTTGCAGCAGTTGTGTAAACAGCGACAGATCACGTTCATTAACCTTAATCAGAGTTTATGTCCGCAGCAGGTGCTGCCACTTGATTGTAGTTGCGATGACTTACACTTAAATTCGAATGCATACCAGCAATGGCTTGCAGTCCTCACTCCACTGCTCCAACATCACTTCAACTAAGCAATTAAACCTAACCGATTGATAAGGCACTAAATTTTAGTGCCTTATTTGTTTAAGCCCTGTCTAATGACATCCGGCAATTCCCCTCAATAACCTCTCCCAAAGTGGTTAAACATTATTCTTTAATGGTGATCACAGCTTTGGATAGATCGCTCAATTAAAGCGTGATCAAGTTAAAGTAAAACGTTTTCACTAATTTATTTTAGTAAAACTTTTACTAAAATCTTTCCCATAAGCTCACAGAGCATTTTTTAACAGAACGTCGGCAGTCATCAGACGCTTTAAGCCGAGGGAGAGTAATCGTGAACAACTGGGAAAACTTCCTGCACCTACATGAGAACCGTATGGCACCACGCGCCTACTTCTTCTCATACGATTCCGTTAACAACGCACAGACTTTTCAGCGAGAACTTAGTCGTCGTTTTATGCTGCTAAGCGGCCAATGGCGTTTCAACTACTTCACCAACCCTTTGTTGGTTCCTGAAGAGTTCTACTCACAAAAGATGGATCAATGGGGCCAAATCACGGTTCCGAACATGTGGCAGATGGAAGGCCACGGCGATCTTCAATACACAGATGAAGGTTTCCCTTTCCCAATTGATGTTCCTTTCGTACCAAGCGATAACCCAACAGGAGCCTATCAACGCAACTTTACTCTGGGTGAAAGCTGGAACGATCAGCAAACCATTATTAAGTTTGATGGTGTTGAGACCTACTTTGAAGTGTATGTGAATGGTCAATACGTTGGCTTTAGTAAAGGCAGTCGCCTCACTGCTGAGTTCGATATTTCTCGCTATGTCGTGCAAGGAGATAACCTACTGTCAGTGCGTGTTATGCAGTGGGCGGACTCTACTTATATCGAAGATCAGGACATGTGGTGGACTGCGGGTATCTTCCGCGACGTTTATCTGGTCGGCAAACCACTCACTCATGTACAAGACTTTACGGTTCGTACCGATTTTGCTGATGACTACCTAGCCGCTACGCTCTCTTGTCAGGTTGAACTGGAGAATCTAAGCACTCAACAGGCAAACGGCTACTCGCTCGACTACGCACTGTTCGATAAAGGTCAGGTTATTGCGCAAGGCTCATGCAGTAACCTGACTATCGACCAGTCGGCTCAGACTCGCTTTAACATCGAGATGGAAAATCCCGTTCACTGGACCGCAGAAAACCCATACCTGTACCAACTGCTCCTCACTCTGCGCGACCAACGCGATAATACGCTGGAAGTCATCCCTCAGCGTGTCGGTTTCCGTGACATAAAAGTGCGTGATGGTCTGTTCTATATCAACAACCAATACGTGATGCTACACGGGGTTAACCGCCACGATAACGACCACCTGAAAGGTCGTGCTGTCGGTATGGATCGCGTAGAGAAAGACATTGTGTTGATGAAACAGCACAACATTAACTCTGTCCGCACCGCCCACTACCCTAACGACCCTCGTTTCTATGAGCTGTGTGATATCTACGGCCTGTTCGTTATGGCTGAAACCGATGTTGAAACTCATGGCTTTGCTAACGTGGGTGACCTAAGCCGTATCACTGATGATGCCGCATGGGAGGCCGTGTTTGTAGAACGAGCGGAACGCCATGTTCACGCACAGAAAAACCATCCGTCGATCATCATGTGGTCGATGGGTAATGAATCAGGCTACGGCTGTAATATTCGCTCGATGTACGCAGCAACCAAAGCGATTGATGACACCCGTCTGGTCCATTATGAAGAGGACCGTGATGCCGAAGTTGTCGACGTAATTTCGACCATGTACTCACGCGCTCAGTTAATGAACTACTTTGGTGAGTTCCCACACGAAAAACCGCGCATCATCTGTGAATACGCTCACGCTATGGGTAACGGTCCGGGTGGTCTGACTGAATACCAAAACGTGTTCTACAAACATGACCACATTCAGGGTCATTACGTATGGGAATGGTGTGACCACGGTATTCTGACCCGTGATGAGAAAGGCGAATCTTTCTACAAATACGGCGGTGACTACGGCGACTATCCAAACAATTACAACTTCTGTATGGATGGCTTGATCTACCCAGACCAAACTCCGGGCCCAGGCCTGAAAGAGTACAAGCAGGTTATCGCACCAGTAAAAATCCGCGCTGTTGAACCGCAGGCTGGCAAGTTTGTGGTCGAGAATAAGCTTTGGTTCTCCAGCCTGAATGATTACACCATTACCGCTGATATTCGCGCTGAAGGAGAAACTCTACGTACTGTTCAGTTTAAGGTGTCCGACTTAGCAGCGAACTCTGAGCGTGAAATTGAAATTGCACTTCCAGAGTTGGATCAGCGCGAGGTATTTATCAACTTTACCGTACGCAAAGATGGTCGCACTCTCTACAGCTCAGCCAACCACGAAATTGCCGTTTACCAATATCAGTTGAAAGGTAATACCGCGACTGCACCAGCATTGCTTAACGGTAACGCTACGGCGCTTAACGTAGAAGAGAGTCGTCTAGGTTACCTGATTGAAGGCCATAACTTTGCTATCAGCTTCTCTAAAGTGAACGGCAAGTTAACCTCTTGGCTGGTCAATGGTGAACAACTGATTAAGTCAGAGCCAAAGCTCAACTTCTTCAAACCGATGATCGACAACCACAAACAGGAACATGAAGGCCTATGGCAACCTGCTCACCTGCAAATCATGCAAGAGCACTTCCGCACTCTTAATGTTGAGTTGATTGATGGCAAAGTAGAAATCACCACCACCAGCATCATTGCTCCACCGGTATTCGATTTTGGTATGCGCTGTACTTACCGCTATCAGGTTAACGCTCAGGGCCAGATCAATGTCGAGCTCAGCGGCGAACGTTACGGAGACTATCCACATGTGATTCCGGTTATCGGCTTAGACCTCGGCATCAATGGTGAGTTTGATCAGGTCAGATACTACGGCAGAGGTCCTGAAGAGAACTATCAGGATAGTAAACAGGCCAACATGATTGATGTCTACCAGACGACAGTGGCTGACATGTTCGAGAATTACCCATTCCCGCAAAACAATGGCAACCGCCAAAACGTTCGCTGGGCATCCCTGACCAATCGTAATGGCACAGGCCTGTTGGTTAAGCCACAACAAGAGATCAACTTCAGTGCCTGGTTCTACACCAACCAAAACCTGCATCAGGCTCAGCACACTATCGAGCTGGAAAAGAGTGGTTATATCACCCTTAACCTTGACCATAAATTGATGGGGCTTGGCTCCAACTCCTGGGGTAGTGAAGTACTCGACTCTTACCGCGTTTACATGGACGAGTTCCGCTACGGCCTGACCTTAATGCCACTGCAAGCGGGCGACTGTAACGCTCAGGCTATGGCAGCGCATAACTTTGGTGACAGCTTTTTTACCGCTAATGATGTCCCAGCAACTGATGTAAACGAGGCATAACCCATGATCGTGTTAGAGAGCTTAGAACAATTTAAACAAATGTACCGTAACGGTCGTAAATGGAACCGCTGTGTCGAAGCGATTGAGAACTGCGCCAATATCAAAGATGGCGTGATGCACTCAATCGGGGACTCACTGGTTTACATGATTGAAGACGGCATTTCACCTAACAATGACACTTTTGTCGGTAACCGTCGCTACTTTGATGTGCACTACTATCTGGAAGGAAAACAATCAGTAGAATTTGCTGATAAGTTTCAGCTACAGCAGCATGAAGCTTATAGCGATGAAACCGATCGCGAATATCTGATAGGTAAAGGGCAAGTACGTGAACTGAGCGCCGGCCAGTTAGCCATCTTTGACAATAGCCAGGGCTATCGTTTCTTAGGTGATAGCCGGGTTCGCAAAGTGGTGCTGAAAGTAACCATCGAAGATGGCTACTTCCTCAACAAGTAACCAAGACATTAATACAAATAACAACGAGGGGCGACGCCAGCCGCATCAGCCCCTCGATAAAACCCTACAAACACGTGACTCTTCGGAGATATAACAAATGTCTGATACCAAACGTAATACCATAGGCAAGTTCGGCTTGCTGTCCTTAACCTTTGCCGCCGTATTCAGTTTCAATAACGTCATTAATAACAACATTGAGATCGGCCTGGCATCGGCACCAATGTTCTTCTTAGCGACTATCTTTTACTTCATCCCTTTCTGTTTAATCATCGCTGAGTTCGTCTCTCTCAACAAAGATTCAGAAGCTGGGGTATACGCATGGGTCAAAAGCTCACTCGGTGGACGCTGGGCATTTATCTCAGCCTACACTTACTGGTTCGTAAACCTATTTTTCTTCACTTCGTTGCTACCACGTGTTATTGCTTACGCTTCTTATGCCTTCCTCGGCTATGAGTATATTCTGACGCCGTTCGCTACGACTGCATTAAGTATGATTCTATTTGCCTTTGCGACTTACGTTTCGACAAACGGCGCTAAAATGCTTGGGCCTATCACCTCTGTAACCTCATCGCTAATGCTACTACTGACTATCTCTTACATCTTACTGTCAGGTGCTGCACTTGTCGGTGGTGTTGAGCCTGCAGACCCAATCACTGTTGAAGCGATGATCCCTGATTTCAGCTGGGCATTCCTCGGTATTACGACCTGGATCTTTATGGCAGCAGGCGGTGCTGAATCGGTAGCGGTTTACGTAAACGACGTAAAAGGTGGCTCTAAATCTTTCGTTAAAGTCATCATCATTGCCGGTATCTTTATCGGTGCACTGTACTCTGTTGCTTCGGTACTAATTAACGTGTTTGTCTCTAGCTCAGAGCTAAAGTACACCGGTGGTTCAGTGCAAGTATTTGAAGGTTTAGCGAGCTTCTTTGGTCTGCCAGAAATTCTGATGAACCGTTTCGTCGGTCTGGTTTCGTTCACTGCAATGTTTGGCTCTCTACTAATGTGGACTGCGACGCCTGTTAAGATCTTCTTCTCTGAAATTCCTGAAGGTATCTTTGGTAAGAAGACCGTTGAACTAAATGAAAATGGCGTTCCTGCTCGCGCAGCCTGGGTTCAGTACGCGATTGTTTTCCCACTGATGATCATCCCTACTCTGGGCTCTAATACCGCTCAGGACCTAATGAACACTGTGATCAACATGACTGCTGCAGCTTCTATGCTACCGCCTCTGTTCATCATGCTGGCTTACCTAAACCTGCGCCTGAAACTGGATCATCTGGAGCGTGATTTCAAAATGGGCTCACGCATGACAGGTATCGCTGTGGTGTCGATTCTGATTGCTATCTTTACCGTTGGCTTCCTGGCATCAACCTTCCCAACGGGTGCAGACATCATGACGATTATTTTCTACAACGTTGGTGGCATTGTGATCTTCCTTGGCTTCGCTTGGTGGAAGTACAGCCAATACGAAAAGTCACTTGATGACGAAGAGCGCGTAAAAGAAGCCGCTCCTGCAGTAGCGCTTAAATAAACGCTACTAACTACCCTTTGGGCACCCTGGCGGTGCCCTTTTTTGTTTTCTACTGTCCCCCAACAGCGACCTCAACGAACAGAAAACCGTCTTCTCGGATCATTTCTTCATCGCAAGGCAAGATATAGTGTTCAGTAGGTGAGCGGCCGCCACTTGTCTCTTTCTGTCATGTAAACAATAGGGTTAATCACAATGACTAAATTAGATTCCATTGCGCCAGTGCTATTTCTGGTGATGTGGAGCAGTGGCGCAGTGATCGTCAAATTCGGCTTACAGTATTCCACGCACTGGAGCTTTCTGGCCCTGCGTGCTGTTATTTCTCTTGTCTGTATTTCACTGGTTTTACTCATCGCAAAACGCTTCACTAAAATGACATTTACAACGGTCACTAAAACAGAGTTAAAGCCTGTATTAGTGGCAGGGCTAATGCTTCAGGTTCTCTACCTCGCTTTCTACATTTCAGCAATTGGCAGCGGAATGTCGCCCGGATTGGTGACGTTAGTGCTGGGCATCCAACCTTTGATCACGCCACTTCTGTGTCGACAAAGAACAGATAGAGCCCAAACCTTACTATTACTGATTGGGTTTGCTGGTCTGTGTATCGCCATCGCAGGAGGCCAGAGTCTTCAGCAGATTGGCTGGTCAGGATTAATGTTTGCTGTATTGGCGTTATTTGCTCTGACACTCGGCACCATCAAGCAAGCCAAGGTCTCACTCAATTCCATTCAGGCAATGTGGTTCCAGTGCCTGTTAGCAACCTCTGTCTTCACTCTACTGAGTCTGGCACAGGGGTGGCATGTTGAATGGAACGGTAAGTTGATATTCTCGGTACTGTGGATGAGTATTGTCGGCTCAGTCGGAGCCGTATTGCTGCTGATGTATATGGTCAAAAGAGACAGTTCAGATAAAGTCAGTGTGCTGTTTTATGCAGTCCCAATGCTGACCTACCTGTTCGACCACTTACTGTTTGGCACCACACTCACGGCTGTCACGCTTGTAGGAATGGTCATCGTTGCCTGCAGCATAGTGTTATATCGACGCCAGACATCGGTTATTCGTGAGTACGATAACTCTTCGGTGGCAAGCCAAAATAGCCGTTAAAGCTCCGAGTAAACGAAGAAGGGTTACTAAACCCAACCTCCTCGGCAATTCTGCTGACAGGCATGTCCGTGTTGGTCAGCAGAGTGCGCGCTTTTTCCATACGCAATTTAGTCAGGTACTTAAGTGGCGTGAGTTGGACATCTTTACTAAACAGGTACTTAAACTGAGTGGAACTTAAGCAAGCAACCTTAGCCAACTCTTCTATGGTGTAGTTAGCGGCAATATCCTGATTAATGTACTGGACGACCTTTTTTATTCGACTATCTATTTTTCCCACCGAACACTGACGGGACAGTAGCTCAAACAGCAGTGTGAGCATGCTCTCTTCAAGCTCAGCTTCTACATTCTGCTCGAGCTGTTTTTCGATGAAACTGACATACTGATGAGTCGCTTCATCTAGCGACAGGATAGGATAATCAAGCGTAAGCAAAGCCGAAGGTAGTTGTTCAACGTCGATAACCAGAAAGCGAAAGTCCTCACGAGCACGAAATTCGTGGTAACAGCCAGACAGGATCACCACGCAGTCACCATATGAAACGCTGGCCGCCTCTCCATCCAATGTGAGATCGATATAGCCTCGGGTAGGTAGTAACACCTGATGATGACTATGGCTGTGACCATTTGAGCTTCGACTATAAGATCGGAGTGTAATTTTACTGCTCAAGGTTTCATCCTGAATCCAATTTCTGCTGTGGAATCACTTTAGCACACCATCAACTAAATCGATCACTCCGCTATTTTCTCACCAGATAAGAAAATTCATATCCACACAAAGCATGTGATTATATAATCGACAATTCCGCTTATTCTGCTCACACTCTCATGTCGAATTCAGCAAATTCTATCGATAAACGTATGAACATCGTCGCCCTGACCTGGCCTTTGTTCGTCGAAATCCTGCTAAGGACAGCTCTTAACACCAGTGATGTATTCATGCTAAGTGGGTACTCAGATAAGGCCGTCTCTGCGGTTGGTGTTATCTCTCAGTTGTCGTTCTTTTTGATCATCGTATCGTCGATGGTCAGCAGCGGAACCGGGATTTTAATCGCACAATACAACGGCTCTAATCGACATCAGGAATCCGCTTATGTTGGCGTGGCAAGTATCGCACTATCGGCGCTGGTTGGTATTTCATTAAGCCTGTTTGCCGTCATCGGTGCCTACTACTTTTTACCCCTTTACGGACTTGAAGCTCAGGTTGAGCAATACGCAGAAGAGTATCTGGTCATCAGCGGAGCAATGACCTTTAACATTACTCTCGGCATAGTACTGACTACAATTTTGCGTAGTAATGGCTATTCTCGCTCGCCAATGGTCATCAACCTGATCAGTGGGGTTATTAATATTGTTGGTAACTATATCGCTCTGTATCAACCTTTCGGTCTGCCTGTCTACGGTGTTGAAGGCGTCGCGATTGCAACGGTATTCAGTCAGGTTATCGGCACGCTCATTTTAGCTATAGTGGTCATGCGCAGTGACATTTCTCTCCCGTTCGGGCAATTTCGCCAAATCCCCAAAATCATCTATTCACGAATAGTCAAAATTGGTGTGATGAATGCTGGTGAAGTCCTCTCTTACAACATGGCGCAGATTTGTATTACCTTCTTCATTGTTCAGATGGGTACCGCTTCGTTAGCTGCGTTTACTTACGCACAAAACATTGCCCGCTTGTCATTTGCTTTCGCATTGGCGCTTGGTCAGGGCAGTCAGATACAAGCAGGTTACTATATTGGCCGTGGCTGGATCGATTCTATCCTTAAGCTGGTCCAGCGCTATTTTGTGATTGGCTTTGTTGTTTCGACCATAGTGACTATTGCGATCTATTTACTACGCGACAGCATCATTCCGCTGTTTACCACTGACGCAAAAATAGCGGCGCTAACTGCCAGCCTGATCGCAGGGTCTATTATCTTAGAAGCTGGACGAGTGTTTAATCTGATCTTTATCTCGGCACTCAAAGCCGCTGGCGATATTAAGTTTCCGGTGCAAATGGGCATTCTCAGCATGTGGGGGCTGGGGGTAGCAATGAGTTACCTGTTTGGTGTTCATTGGGGCTTTGGTGTCTTTGGCGCCTGGATGGCGATTGCTCTCGATGAGTGGTTCCGCGGTTTGATCATGGCAAGACGCTGGCGCTCTAAAGTCTGGACTCGCTTCACCTTGAGTTAAGTTTAAGGGCGCACAGTGCGCCCTTAACTATTTATATCGCCTCAATGCTAAGCAGTAAGCAAGCTTCTGGGTCAAGGATAGGCAGACTGAGACCAACAGTGGCTAACCACTCACCTTTGAGTGTAATTTCTCCCTCATGCCACCAGCTTTCACTCTCTTTCATCAACTGAGCACTGGTTTGGGGATAATCCACCAAGCGAACTTGGTAACTCTTTTGTGAATCAAGATGTTCAATGATTAACGGTTCCGGCAGAGCATAGTCTGGCATTGCTTTCTGGCATACTGTAATCAGGGTTTGCTGAGCTTTTGTTACCCCATAGGCCAAACGGGTCTGGTCACTGCTGTCGAGATAAAAACTGTCACCGCTATGCAACAGCTCTCGATACTGTTTGTGCAACGCAATATACTTGGCAAAAGCCTGCTTCTCCTGTTCACTCTCCCTTACCGGGTCAAGTTCAACCCCCATATGACCATTGAGAGCCGTCAGGCCGCGCAGGTTAATATCATGACTGCGTCTTGTGGTATGGCTGTGGGACGGTCCGATATGCGCCCCCATCACCTCGGGTGGAAAAAAGATCCCCATGTGCTTTTGGATAGTTTGCCGTTCAAGTGCATCGTTGCAGTCGGATGTCCAGAAACGACAGGTTCGTTTAAGAATTTCATAATCAACCCGACCACCGCCTGAGCTACACGACTCAATTTCAACATTAGGATGAGCAGAAACCAACTGGTCAATAAGTCGATACAGAGCTTTGGTCTGGCCATGTACTGCTCCACTCCCCTGATGAGTCGCCTGAACCAGCTCGCGGTTCATATCCCACTTAACATAGCCAATATTGTGCTCACTGAGCAGGGTATCCAGACAGTTAAATAGGTACTGAAAACAGTCACTATTTTGCAGATTCAGAACATATTGATAGCGCCCGGTCGGCTGTTGATACCCCTCGGCTCCAAGCAACCAGTCTGGATGTTGGCGAAACAGGTCAGAATCTGGGTTAACCATCTCAGGCTCAACCCAAATGCCAAACTCCATTCCCAAAGAGTTAACATGTTCAATCACTGGCTCCAGACCATTCGGGTACTTGCTTGCATCCAATATCCAGTCTCCCAATGAAGACCTGTCATTGTTACGGCCTTTAAACCAGCCATCGTCAATGATAAAACGCTCTACCCCCATCTGAGCTGCCTGAGTCGCCATTTGGCAGATATAATCAGGGTCATGATCGAAATAAATCCCTTCCCACGTGTTAAGGTGGACAGGGCGCAATTTGTGACTATCAAAAGGTAAAATCTGCTGTCGAACGTAGCTAAGGTTTGCTTTGCGAATACCATTGATACCTTTTGGACTATAGGTAGCCAAAAGCTCTGGAGTGGTGTAACTCTGCCCTTGTTTAAGAATCACTTCCCCGGGAATAAGCCACTCACCTGCCTGCAGTAATCGACGGCCGTCACTTTTAACATCTGCGCGCCAATGATGATTACCACTCCATGCTAAATGAAATCCCCACACTTCACCGGCTTGATCAGAAAACCCTACTGTACCCAGCAGGCAACCGGGAAAGTATTCGTGAGAAGTGCGACCTCGACGGTTTTCCACCAGCCAGGAACCGTGGTTAATGGTCTGGCGCTGAGACTGAAACTCCCGACTCCAGCGACCATGATAACTTTCCAACTCCGAAGCCCGGAATGGTAGCGGAAGTGTCAGTGCCAGTTTGTTTAAGGTGTACTCCTGTTGGCTGAGGTTGCTCAGGGTCATCTGTTTGCTCAACACCCCTGTATTATCGAGCTTAAGGCAGATTGTTAAGACAAGTTGGGCCAACTCATCCTGACAAACAATCTCAACCTCATTACCAGATTGAGTGTGACTGAGATAATCAAGTCGAGGCATACTTGCCAGACCATTGCGATGCCCTTCAATCGCCGAAGAGCCAAAACTGCCCCGCCCTAACTCAGGGCAAAGAGTTAAAGGAACATCATGATCCAAACGCGCCTGAGGCACCGCACGTAACTGGCTTTGTGCCAGAGACTCAAACTGCTGTTGATCTAAACGAGCAAGAGACTTCCCCCAGTAGAGCACTTCTGGAGCCGGACTAAGTTTGATCACCAGTGACACATTATCACTGTGTAGCTGTACGAACTGATTCATCAAGCGCTCCTTAAATGGCAAAGCTTAGTGTGAGCTGATAGCGATAACGCTTTTCAAGTAACTGGTACTGCTGATGGACACTTGGCGTCCATGAATCATCACCACCAACCCCCATATGGAAACCATCCAGGCGGACATAAATGCAATCTTGCTTGACCAGTTCATTGGTGTGTTTGGCTGTAGCCAGATTCTCCTGACTAAACTCACTGACCGCAAAATGGAAATTGCCTCGTACAGAGAGTTCCCCCACCTGCATCTGGCTAACATCACAACGTAAGCCATTCTCTGACGGGAAGATGTAGTCGGTATGCATCTGCTCTACAGAAGAGTGATAACGGCCAAAATGGGCGGAGAGCTTTCTGTCAGGATAGTTCTCATGCGGACCACGACCAAACCAACTCACAGGTTGCTGATGTTCACTCACACCATGGTCATACAGCACCAGCTCCATACCTATCCTTGGCAATGGGGGAAGTCCATTAGCCAGCTCGACATTGACATCTATCGAAACATCACCACTTTGCGAAATCTGATAGCGCCAGGTAGAAAGTATTAAAACTTTACCCGCTTGCAAATAGGTCGCTTTAGCCACAACCTGCACACCAGCTCTGTTTTCACTCCATTCAAAATCAATCGATTGACGCTCAAGAGACGCCAAGCCAATAGCCTGCCAGCGAGCGAACCAAGAGTTGGGGTCAAGTCGATCCGCTTCGCTAGTACCAATATCATTGTCTAACGGGGCACGATAGAAGTTATCAAAAACAGGCTGCATCAGTTTTTCGTTGTCGTTTACTTTCCAACTGCAGAGAGCTCCGAGCTGCTTATCGAACTCAATAGCAAAAAGGTCACTGTAGACCAAAAGCTTTTCAGGACTATCAGAGACATTAGCCTGCCAGGCTGAATTGGCGTCTGGTAGCACTAACTGAGCGTCGACCGATAATTCAAACTGTTCACTAGCCGTGATATGTCCAACCTCCGCCCATGGTGTTGTCTGGTTAAGCACTACATCAAGATTAAGGTGATAACGAGCGCCTGCTTTATGGCGTGCAACGCTGTTTTCCAGCACCAGCTCAACGCTTTGCTGACTGTCAATCACCAGTTCAATCTGACCACAATCAACCACAACCCCATCCTCTAACACTTGCCATTGAAGTGTTTCTCCTAATGAAGAGGTAAATAGTTTTTCGCTGCTAATACGTAGGGTAAGCGGTGTCTGATCGATTAGATTAAACTGATAAAACTGCTGTGCTTTCTTCACTTCGAACAGAGTCGGATGAAGGGTTCGATCCGGGAAAATAAGACCATTGATACAGAACTGGCGGTCATTAATTTCATCACCAAAGTCACCTCCGTATGCCCAGTATTGATTGCCCTGCTCATCAACCTTAGTCAAACCCTGATCGACCCAATCCCAGATAAAGCCCCCTTGCAGGCGAGGATGATCGCGAAATGCCTGCCAGTAATGACTGAAACTGCCTAAGCTGTTGCCCATCGCATGAGCGTATTCACACAGAATCAAAGGCCGTTGTTCGTCAGGTAAGGCGATGGACTTTTTGATTCCTACTCGCGGTGTCACATCTGGCTGGTGAGCAACAACAGGCAGGTCCCAGTCCACACGGGCATACATAGGGCAGATAATATCTGTCGCGGCGGTCATTGCACCGCCCCCTTCGTACTGTACTGGTCGTGACGGATCACGCTGCTTAACCCATTGATACATAGCATGATGGTTGTTGCCGATGCCAGACTCATTACCCAACGACCAGATAATCACTGATGGGTGGTTCTTGTCACGCTCAACTAAGCGCGTCATGCGCCGCATATAGGCATTGAGCCACTCACTATCGTCAGATAAGCGGCACATAGGAAACTGACCGTGAGTTTCGATATTGGCTTCATCGACTAAATAGAGGCCATACTCATCACACAGTTGGTACCACAACGGATGGTTAGGGTAATGAGCGGTGCGCACTGCATTGAAGTTGTTTTGCTTAAGCAGCTTGATGTCGCGAAGCATATCTTCACGCGTCATCACATGACCTAATTCGGGATGGTGCTCATGGCGGTTCACACCACGAATCAACAACGACTGCCCGTTGACCTTGAGCTGCCCCTGACTGATCTCAACCTGCCTAAAGCCAACGTCATAGCTTTCGCAGTCTACTAACTTACCCAGCTCATCCAACAAACTGATCACCACTTGATACAGGGTCGGTGATTCTGCGCTCCATAACTGTGGGGCATTGATATTTAAGCTATGGTTGACCTTGTCACACCATGGGCCTTTTTCGTCGACAAACTCGACTCCAGCACAGGCTTCCTGAGTAATGACTAACTGCTGTTGAGCATCGTAGAGACTTACTCTAACCACATGCGGTAGATTCTTTTTTGACAAGGTCGTAGTGACTTTCAGTCTGGCATCGCGATAGCTATCATCCAACTCAGTCACTACCTCGACATCTTTAATGTGAATGGCAGGTTTACTCAGTAAAGTCACGTCTCGAAAGATACCGCTAAGCCACCACATATCCTGATCTTCGAGATAGGAGCCATCACTCCACCTCAACACCATCACGGTAATTTGGTTATCACCATCTACAAGCAAGTGTGATAAATCAAACTCTGCCGCTAGTCTTGAGTCTTGCGAGTATCCGACCCAATGGCCGTTACACCACAAATGAAAGGCACTATTCACCCCGTCAAACGTAATGGTGGTTTGCGCGTCACTGGCTGAAAAATCAAAATGGCAGCGATAAATGCCGGTGGGATTGTGCTGTGGCACTAAAGGGGGCGTGTCAGCAAACGGATATTTCACATTGGTATATATAGGTTTATCAAAACCTTGCAGCTGCCAGTTTCCCGGCACCGTTATTTCACTCCATCCACTGTGATCAAAACTCTTCTCAACACACTCAGCCGGCACATCTTCCGGCCTTTCGAACAGCTCAAAGTGCCAACAACCATTGAGGCTAAGCTGCTTCTCCGATTGAGACTTAGTTAACGCGTTCTGTTCGCTTGAATAAGCATGAAGAGGAGCGTGCGCGGGTAAAACATTATGGTGAACCACATGCTGGTTCTCCCATTCTCGCGCCGCTATGATTTGGCTAAAAGTTCTCATCACAGCACCCTAAAGATAAGAGAAAAGAGAGCGCACCCACTCGGCAAGGCCGCGCTCTGAAGGTAAAGCCACCCAACACAGAGTGGTGCCATCCTCTACTTGCTACTAACCAGTAAATAGGGAACGTCAGTAGCAAGTAAGGGAAGATTTATTGCTGAATTACTTAAACGTACGCTGACGTACTTTTTCTAGTTTTTTCAGAATCTTGTCGATACGTTCAGGCTTAACCATAAACTCCTGGAAACCCTTCATACCTTCTTTAGCCATCGCTGGATCGGTATCGCGATCGTAGAACTGAGCTGTACCCTGAGCGTCAGCAAGCATCTGAACACCTTTGTTGAGGAACTCATCATCCGCTGCTTTAGCTTTGTTGTTGGTCGGGATTTGTAGGATAGATTCATTGATCAATTGCTGAATTTCAGCCTGTGCGACAAACTCTAAGAACTTACGTGCGTCCTCTTTGTTCTTCGCTTTGGTAGGGATATGAATAGTATCCATTGGCGCATCTTCTGCTAAAGGAACTGAAGCATCGATAATTGGGAATTGGAAGAAACCCATTTTCCCGTCCATGTTGTCCGGGAAGTTTGGTGTAATGAAGTTACCAATCAGGTACATCGCAGCCTGGCCGTTGTATAGGAATGGCTGCGCTTCTTGCCATGAGTAAGATGCATGGTTATCAAGGAAATAGCCCGGCTCAACCAGTTCGGCCCAGTTGGCAAAAGTTTTCTTCACACGCTCATCAGTGTAAGGGATCTTGCCGTCCATAAGGTCAATGTGGAAATCAAGACCGTTAGTACGCAAGTTGATGTAATCGAACCAGCCTGCTGCTGTCCATAAGTATTTGGTACCGATAGCAAAAGGAGCAACATTGTTCTGTTTCAGCGTTGCTGAGGCGGCTTTCAGCTCCTCCCAAGTTTTAGGTTCTGCAATGCCATACTGCTCGAAAATATCTTTACGGTAGTAAACACCCCACTGGTAATAGGTGTAAGGCACACCGTATTGCTTGCCGTTAACCGTCATTGCAGGAGCTGCAGCCGCAAAGTCCTGCTTCATATTTTTATCAGCCCAGATATCGCTTACATCTTCAAACAGGCCACGATCCACAAAGGTTTTCATACGGTTACCCGCATACCAGAACACCACATCTGGTGGTGAAGTCACCAACCAGTTACGAATCGTGGTTTTGTAGGCTTCTTTATCATACAGGTTGTACTCAACCTTGATGTCTGGATTTGCTGCTTCAAAGCGTTTAACAATCTCTTGCCAGGCGGCTTTGGGTGCAGGGTCAGCCTGATCTGAGTTAATCACCAGAGTTCCGGCCCAAGCGGTGGTCGAGAGTGTTGCCCCAAGAACTGCAGAGGCAGCAAGATGTTTCACGTATTTCATATTCAGGTCCTTGTTTGTGAGCAGATGCTCATGGGTCCAATAGTTATATTTATTAACGACATAAAAGAGCTGACCAATCAGAGAAGAATGACTGGCCAGCTGTGAAAACTAACCTTTGGTCGCACCAAGAGTTAAACCAGCGATAAAGTGACGCTGCATAGTAAAGAACAGCACCACGGGAGGAATTGCAGCAACAATGGCGCCAGCAGAGATAAACTGCCACGATGCTAGCCACTGACCTTTAAGTGAACTTAAGCCAGCGGTAACAGGTCGCACTTCGTCGCTTTGTACCAGCACCAGTGCCCAGAAGTAATCATTCCAGATAAAGGTAAATACCAGCACAGCCAATGCCGCTAGAGCAGGACGAACCAATGGCAGGACAACATGCCAGAATATTTTCCACTCGCTGACCCCTTCCACTCGCGCCGCCTCAATTAATGCATCCGGAATACCGACAATAAAGTTGCGCATAAACAGGGTGCAGAAACCGGCTTGGAAGGCGATGTGGAACAGAATCAATGCCCAGTGAGTATCGTAAAGGCCAAAGCTAATGGTCAGGTCACGAACTGGGATCATCAGGATTTGGAAAGGCACAAAGTTACCGGCGATAAACATCGCAAAGATCCAGATATTGGCTTTGAACTTATACTTAGCCAATGCGAAACCTGCCAAGGTAGACAGAGCAACCGCACCCGCTACCGCAGGTAGAGTGATCAATAAACTGTTAAACAGATACTGGCCCATCGACGTTGAGGTAAATACCTGAGTGTAGTTCTCGACCAACTGGAACTCACTAGGCCACCCCCAGTAGTTACCAGTATTGATGTCTTCGATGCCACGAATAGAGGTCATCATCACAGCGATAAGAGGCAGTAGCCACATCACTATCGCAATAGGTAGCGCGACGCGGTAGCTGATATTGGCAAAGCGTCCCGCTTTTTGAATCGGTTGTGGGTACATTATTTTTCACTCCTCAACATACGCCATAAGAAGTAAGCGATATACACATCCATGATGAGGAACAACACAACAGAAACCGATGCGCCATATCCCATTCGGTAGTTGAAGATCGACTCTTCATACATTTGGTATGCCAGTACTGTCGAACTGCCCCACGGACCACCAGCGGTCATAGTGGCGACTAAGTCAAATGAGCGCAGTGCACCAATGACTGTCACGACAATAGCAATAAAGGTAGCTGGACGAAGTTGAGGGATAACCACATACCAAAGCATGCGCCATTTCTTCGCTCCATCAAGACGAGCTGCTTCAATTTGCTCCGGGTCGAGGTTGTTTAAACCTGTCAGATACAAAATCATGCAGTAGGAGATTTGTGGCCACAGGCCTGCTGCGATAATGCCGTAGGTGACATAGTCTTCATCAGCGAGAATTGAAACAGGTTCTATGCCAAACGCGCCAAGCACCATATTGAACAGACCAAATGACGGATCATAGAACCAGGCAAACACCAAACCAACGACCACTTGCGAAATAACAAATGGGAAAAAGAACAAGGATTTAACTACGCGGATCCCTTTTACCTGTTGATTAAGGAACAGTGCAATTGCCAAGCCGATAGGTGGCGCCAGCATAAAAAACAGCAGCCACAAAGTATTGTTCTTTAGAGAGGTATAAAACGCTTCAGAGTCAAACAACTCACGGTAGTTATCTAAGCCAACCCAAACTTTGTCACCCAGACCATCCCACTCATAGAAGCTAAGCCAGATACTGTCTAAAATTGGATAGATAACGTAAATGGCGAAAATAGCCATTGCCGGGGCTAAAAACAGCCATGGTGAGAGCTTTGCGCTTACCCTTGCTTTACGTCTTGCGGAAGGAAGACGATTTTCGGGGTATATCGTTTTCACAGATTGCTCCATTTTGTGTGACTCCTTGTCACATCCTTTAGTTATATCCATTTCAAAAAACTCTATTAAAAGTAGACGAAAAGTTACTAAAAGATGAAGTTTTATCTAATCTACAATCACATATTAATAACTATGATGATTAAATACACACCGACAAATCATTTTTGTAAACGTTTCCACAAAAATGCTCATTTCCCACTTAATAACCATGATCACGATCAACTATTGCCCCTTACGAGGTAACAAAAATCTATCAAACGAGTATGTTTTATACATCAGGCGATATTTGTGCTGTTTTAACGCGCATGATTCGCTCACTAGAAAAGTATTTTGAGCCATAAGGCAAGGAGTAACTATGGCTGACATCAGCTTAAAACAGGTCATCAAACGCTATGGGGATGTGCAGACCATTCATGGTGTTGATCTAGAAATAGAGAACGGTGAGTTTGTTGTCTTCGTTGGGCCATCAGGCTGTGGCAAGTCGACACTTTTACGACTTGTTGCTGGACTAGAGGAGATCTCAGATGGAGAGATCCATATAGATAACCAACTGGTCAATGATGTAGATCCCGCCGAACGCGGTGTCGCTATGGTGTTTCAGTCCTACGCTCTCTACCCACATATGACAGTGGAAGAAAACATGGGCTTTGGCCTCAAAATGAACGGTCATCCAAAAGCGATGATCGAGAAACAGGTTCAAAGCGCAGCGAAAACTCTACAGCTAGATCATTTACTTAAGCGTAAGCCTAAAGAACTTTCTGGTGGTCAGCGTCAACGTGTTGCTATTGGTCGCGCCATTGTGCGTAACCCGAAAGTCTTCCTGTTTGATGAGCCACTCTCGAATCTGGATGCCGAGCTACGTGTCGACATGCGCCTGCAAATTGCCAAGCTGCATCAAGATCTGCAAAACACTATGATCTACGTAACCCATGATCAGGTTGAAGCCATGACTCTGGCCGATAAGATCGTGGTATTGCGTGACGGACGCGTAGAACAGGTTGGCTCTCCACTTGAGCTCTACCATAATCCACAGAATGAGTTTGTTGCCGGGTTTATTGGTTCTCCTAAGATGAACTTTATTCCAACCAAGGTTGAATCTTCGAGCGAGCAAGGTTTACAGCTGGTTAGTGAAGATGGTTCCGTGTTTACCTTGCCAGCAGTACAGCGCTCTTTGTCTGCCGGTGACAGCATTACGTTAGGCATTCGCCCGGAACATCTGGAAATTGATCTGTCTGGGGATGTTCACTTTAACTTCCAGAGTGAAGTGGTAGAAAGGCTTGGTAACAGTACCTATATGTTTGGTCAGGCTTGCGGTGTTGATGGCTTTAAGGTTCATCTTCCTGGCGATCAGGAAGTGACAAAATTCCAGACAATGGACTTAAGCTGCAAACATTCAGATTGCCATCTTTTTGATCAACAAGGTCTGCGAGTGGAGTAACTGTGCTGATTTCAGTGGCTGAAGTTAGATCTCAGTCACTGAGTCATCAAATATTGTCGTATTGCATGTTCTATACTTGATTTAAAACTACGTGAAATCATTACTTTATATGCAAATACTGACGTCAGAAGCACGGACTCGCCACTGGCAACAAATCAAGCTGGCCTTTCATCAAGACAGGCTTCTCTATGCTTATGTGCTGTTTACCACCTTTGCTCTCTATTTGATGTCTCTGGTGTTTAGCTACTCCTCAAACATTGAGTACAGTGCTTTTACTTACCTTAGAACCCTGATTCGAATTTGCTATATCTCCTTCCTCGCGTGGAGCAGTGCCTACTACCTGTACTTGCTCTATCACCGCAGGCCACACCCTATACAGGCCTACGTAAAAACATTGATCACTTTCTTCAACCCATTATCAAAAGCGATAAGCTTTATCCTGTTGGTTTTGGCGCTAAACCTGACTTACTCCTGCTACTCATACCTCAAGTCAGTGATCCCTGATATCAATCCATTTCAATATGATCTGGCCTTCTATGAGTTAGATAAGTGGCTGCACTTCGGTGTCTCTCCATGGGAGATCACCCATGGGATCTTCTCTTCGCCATTTGCGACCTATGTGATCAACTTTCTCTACCACTTATGGTTCTTACTTATGTGGGGTATGACGCTGTTTTTTATTGTCCGTCGCGACCTGACTCATCTGCGTAATCAGTATTTGATCGCCTATATGTCAAGTTGGCTACTGATTGGTGGTATTACTGCAACGCTGCTCTCTTCTGCTGGCCCTTGTTATATGCACCTGTTGAACCCTGAGCATACTCAATACTTGCCATTAATGGACTTGCTCGGCGAGCAAAGTCGAACAATGGTTCAGGCAGGATGGTTTCCCGTCTGGGCTCTGGATGTCCAGGATACTTTATGGCTTAACTACTTAGGTCGGGAAGGTGGCGTCGGTGCCGGTATTTCAGCGATGCCGAGCATGCATGTCTCAGTAGCTATGCTAATGGCGCTAGCGAGCTATCAGTTCAATAAAAAGCTCGGCTATCTGATGTGGGCATATATGATTTTCATTCAAATCGGCTCAGTTCACCTCGCTTGGCACTACGCGATCGATGGCTACTTAAGCATTATCCTGACTCTGATCATCTGGAAACTTTGCGGCTGGATTTCACGACGTTATGCTAGCGAACTGTCTCAGTAACCAGATTTCGAATCCAGCAGTTCTTTTCTTCGTACTGGTTAGCTTTGGCAAACAATAAGCGAATATCAAAATCCGGAATTTCGATCGGGCTATCTATCGCTTGTAGATCATGGGCGTACATCTCCATTTGAGCAAATCGCTTAGGGACAATACAAAGCAACTCTCGGCCAATTAACAACCTCCTGATGGTCAGGAAATTACGCGAAGCAACCCCGACCCTTCTGGTATAGCCAAGTTTATGTAGCGACTTGTCCACCTGTGTCTGCAAGCTACCATCCGGGCTAACTAGCGCGTGCTCTATCGCGACAAACTGCTCAATCGACATTGAGCTTTCAGCTTTGACAACATTAGGATCAAACAAGCATAAGTGTTGTTCGGTATAGAGAAGTTCCGACAAGAAACGACGGTTAAGGTTTTCGATACTACCAATCACAATATCCAGCCCTTCACTCTCAGCAATATCGACATAATTACTGCGATTGACATTAAAGAAGCTGACCTGTGAATTAGGCGACTGGTGTTTAATGGCGTCGCAGAGTGCAGGAGCAAACAGCTGCTCGGCGTAATCCGTCAGGCCAATTTTCCACACACCATTATACCCTTGTGGAGTGAAGTGCTTTTTGACCAGTAGATCGTTTTTGATACTACCAAGCAGCGTATCAATCACTGGCGCAATCTCCTGAGCGTGTCGTGTTGGCTGCATACTGGCTCCGACTCTTTCAAACAGAGGGTCGTCAAACAGAGTTCTCATGCGTTGCAATGTGTGGCTCATAGCTGACTGACTAACAAAACACTGCTCTGCAGCGGCACTCACACTATTGGTTTGAAACAGCGCCTGAAAGGCCACCAGAAGATTAAGATCGACGCCTTTCCAATTAAACTCTTTCACCATACCATCCCATTTGATTCATAATGTCTATTAAGATTATCAATTTGAGTCATTTTAGTTCATTAAGTAGAGTATTGGCAGTATTTGTTAGACGAGTAACGGGACCATGTTGTCTATTTTTAAAACCTTCTTTTGGCTTGGCTGGATTAGCTTTGGTGGTCCAGCAGCCCATATTGGATATTTTCGCAATACCTTTGTTGAAAAGCTTAAGTGGCTTGATGACAGTGAGTACGCACAAATTGTTGCTTTGAGCCAATTTTTACCAGGACCGGGGTCGAGTCAGGTAGGCTTTGCTCTCGGATACAAACGAGCAGGACTTGGTGGCGCGTGTATGGCCTTTATCGGCTTTACTCTGCCTTCCGTACTGATCATGCTAGCTCTGGCTATTTTGAGCAGTCAGTTAACCGAAACAGACGCTTTCCAAAATATCGTTCATGGTTTGAAATTGCTCGCGGTCGTTGTAGTCGCTGATGCAACATGGGGCATGTATAAGAATTTTTGTAAGCAGAAAGTCACTGTTAGTCTGTGTTTACTTACTGCCGTTGCACTATTGCTATTGCCCGGAATTGCGACCCAAATGGGCGTGCTAATTTTGGCAGCGATTATCGGCAGTAAATACTTAGCGAATCCGACTCAGTCAGCAGCTGGTAGCTTTAAGCCTTCACTGGCACCGCTGGTGCTATTTATCGCGTTATTGGTCGGACTACCTTTTGTTAGTCAGGTTCTACCAGCTCTTGGGCTATTTAATGACTTCTTCCAGGCCGGTAGCTTAGTGTTCGGCGGTGGTCACGTTGTACTACCACTGTTACAAAACATCGTCGGTGACCAACTAAGCCAGGATGCTTTCCTGACCGGTTATGCTGCTGCACAGGCTGTACCAGGGCCGATGTTTACCTTCGCAACTTACATCGGCTATCAGATGCTGCCTGCCGCGCCTGTAGCAGGGGCATTAATCGCCACGTTGGCAGTATTCCTACCCGGCTTTCTGCTGTTGCTTGGCGTACTTAAAAACTGGCAGTCTCTGGCACAGAACCCAAGCATTTCAGGTGCAGTAAGCGGCGTAAACGCTGCAGTAGTCGGTTTGCTGGTTGCTGCGCTTTACCAGCCGGTTTTTACCAGCGCAGTACTAGCCCCATTGGATATCAGTCTGGTGTTAGTTGGCTTCTACCTGCTAAAGCAGCACAAGTTACCAATTATCTGGCTGGTGAGCTTCTTTATCGTTACTGGTCTGGCAGCTGGTTATCTGGGTTAATCCAGTTTCGAGACAATAAAAAAGGAGAGCTTTGCTCTCCTTTTTCCTATTCATCCGATGCCTTCTCTTCTCTGACCATAGCTAACGCTCGCTCTAGATTCTCGTTTGCCACTTTGTAGTAGGTCGGTCGTGAATCAATTGCCTGCTGTAGGTATGGGATCGCTTTTTCCGGTTTACCTTGCAGAGTGAGGAAATAACCTACGTTGTTTAACGCTTCAGGCTTGGTCATATGTTGTGAAAAGACATTCAATGCTCGATTTATCTCTCCTTTAGCGAGATAGATCAGCGCCAGATTGTTGAGTGCTTTGCCATTTTCAGGATCCTTATCAAGGGCCTGCAAAATAAAACGCTGAGCTTTACGATAATCCCCCGCCATATAGAAGGAATAACCGACGTTGGTCAGTGTCTTGACTGAGTCAGGATCAATGCTTAGTGCCTGCTTGTAAAAGGCTTGTGCCAGTTCATGATCCTTGTTCAGATCCGCCACAACACCAAGTCCCATCAAGGCATATTCCGGAGAGTGCTTGTCAACCTGCAACTTAGCCACTGACTCGACGGTGGTCAGATCGTTGTTGCTCAGGGTTTTGTTATTATTAAATCGAATCTGATCGGCATTGACTGCGCGCATAAAGTAGCTGGTGCCCTGTTCAATATCACCATTACGACTGTAAAGAATGCCAAGTTGCTCCAATACTTTTATGTTGTTTGGGTTCTCCTCGATAGCGATAAGATAAGCCTTCTCCGCCAAAGCCAGATTGCCACGCGACTGGTGAATTCGCCCAATATTAAACAGCGAACGGTCACGATATTGACCATTTTCAAATGCCAGCGAGCGAATATATTCATACAGAGCTAAGTCAGTATTGCCGACACTCAGCGCCGTATCACCACGAGTGATGGCTTCTTTCTCTGTTTTTGGAGGCTCTTCAGATGATAACGAGTCAATAGGTTTACCATCATAAAGGGAAGTATCTAAGCTATCGCCTTTAGATGCACAAGCGGTAAGCAATAACGCCGATAGAGCCAATACTGTCAGTTGAATTCCTTTCATAGTCCGTCCTTATTTTCCCATGGTCGCAGTGAAGAGCAGCATTGACGGACCAATTGCGACGATAAAGAAGCAAGGCCAAATAAAGATCAACAGTGGAAAGATCATTTTTGTTGGGATCTTAGCCGCTACTTCTTCGATTTCTTGGTTACGTTTGTCTCGATAATCTTCAGTGTATTCACGCAGTGTTTGTGACAAGCTACCACCAATCCTTGAGGCATGGGCAAGCATGGTCACCAAACCTGCAATCTCTTTCAGGCCGGTACGCTGGATCAAATCATTAAACGCATCAGACATTTCAACACCCGCATTGACTTTGACACAAACGGTATCCAGTTCGTCAGCAAATTCGGGATGTGAGATGGTCAACTCATCTGCCACTCGCCGTAATGCCGCATTAAAACCAAGACCGGATTCCGTACACACCACCAGCAAATCCAAAGCATCAGGGATACCGCCACGAATTTTAGACTGTCTCTTATCAACCATGTATCCCAGCACAACGTTAGGACCATATAAACCCACACCAACACTGACAACCATAGCAAGATTGCGCATCGACATATCAGGCGCAAAGAAAAAGAATCCAGCGGCCATAAGCAGACCTATCACCGTCGACATCCCTTTAAGCGCGTAGAACACGGTAAGGGCATTGGCGTCTAAGTAACCAGCATGCATCAGCTTTTCACGGATACTTTCGCTCTCTTTTGAGTTTGAAGGCTGCATGGCTGGTGCCAGCGACTCTAGAGTATGCTCTAAGCGTTTGGTCTTATGCTTTTCACCACTATTGGAGCTTTTCAGTTGCGACAGTTTCGCTTTTATTGGTGATTTGGAACCAACAAGTAACAGAGATAGAGTAAATATAATCAGAACCGTCGCCAGTAGGATCAAACCGAGAAATACTGTCTGCTCATCAAGGTTAAAAGAGGCGAAGAATGCAAGTATGGAGTCCATATCACACCTCGAAGTTAATGATTTTTCTGATCCACAGCGAGCCAAAGAACAGGCTGACAACACCGCCACTCACTAGCTTCATACCCCTCGGATCAGTATAGAGAGGTTCTACGTAGCCTGGATTGATGACACTAAGGAAGATAAAAAGAACAAAGGGGGAAAGCACTAAGATCCATGCTGATAATCGGCTTTCCGCAGACAGCGTCTTTATTTTCCTTTGCAGTTTAAAGCGCGCGCGAAGCACTCTTGAAACCTTCTCTAAGTTTTCCGATAAGTTACCACCAGTCTCTTTCTGCAATAACACCGCGCTGGAAAAGGCCAGCATCGACACGGTCGGTGTACGCTCAGCCATCTGCATAATTGCCATCCGCATATCGTAACCATAATTGAGCAAGTTAAAGGTGTTTTTAAACTCAATTCCGATTGGGGCTGGCATTTCGACACCTACTTCATTGAAGGCTTGAGTTACCGGCTGACCGGCCTGCAGCATACGTCGCATAATATCCAAAGCTTCAGGTAACTGCTCTTCAAACGCGGCTAAACGGTCGGAGATTTTTTTGCCTAACCAAAAATAGAGACATACCCACACTGCCACGATTGCGGCAATACCAACATAAATAGGCTGACCAATAAGGAGGGCAATAAAGAAACCACATATTGAAGCAAACGTAGTAATTAACAGGGTCTGAGTTAAGCTCCAGTCATAACCCGATAGCTCTATCATTTTCTTTAGTGATGATAACGCTTCAATTTTTACTAATCTTCGGTCCCATGGTGTAAGACTCTTCAGGTAATGCTCTTGCAGCAGTGACCTTGCCTCTTCATCTAATTTAGACTGGGACTCCTTTAATCGCTCTGATAGCTCTTTGTGTTTTGCTTTACTACCCGCAGCTGGAAGAATCAGCGCCTGCGAAATAAACACCACAGCGAAGAAAAGTAAAACAAAAAAGAGTGTCGCATCCTGCTGCATAACGCCCCCTTTTTAGTGTGACTCGTTAAAAATTTCGAAAGGAAGATGGAGCCCTTTTTTCGACAACTGATCGTGACATTGAGGAACAACGCCAGTCGCCGTAAAGTGCCCTCTTACATTGCCCTCTTCATCCATGCCTTTACGCTGAAACTTAAAAATTTCCGACATGGTAATGATTTCACCTTCCATACCATTGATCTCACAGATGCTGACCATGCGACGCTTACCATCTTCCTGACGCTCCATCTGAACCACCAGATGAATCGCCGATGCGATTTGCGAGCGCAGGTTTTTAGCGGTCATATTCCAGCCCGCCATTGCGAACATGTTTTCAACCCTAGATAGAGCATCACGAGGTGTGTTGGCGTGTATTGTCGCAAGTGACCCATCGTGACCTGTATTCATTGCCGCCAACATATCGACAGCCTCAGCACCACGCACCTCCCCCAGCACAATTCTGTCTGGGCGCATACGCAGTGAGTTTTTAACTAAATCCCGCTGGGTTATCTCCCCTTTCCCCTCTAAGTTTGCCGGACGTGTTTCCAAGCGAACGACATGAGGTTGCTGCAATTGAAGCTCCGCCGAGTCTTCTATCGTCACGATTCGGTCATCAGAAGGAATAAAGTTCGAGAAGATATTCAGGGTGGTGGTTTTGCCTGAACCAGTACCGCCTGAAATCAGAACGTTCATCGCTCCGCGTACTGCCGCTTCAACAAACTTAGCCATTTCAGGAGAGAGGGAATTAAAGTTAAGCAGGTTATCCATATTCAACTTCTCAACCGCAAAGCGACGAATTGAAACAGAAGAACCATCAAGCGCTAACGGAGGAATAATGGCATTGACACGCGAACCATCAGCTAAACGCGCATCAACCATAGGTGAAGCTTCATCAATACGACGACCTACCTGACTGACCACTCGGTCGATAATATTGCGCAGATGGCGCTCATCAAGAAATGTATAGGGGGTGAGTTCCAGCTTACCTCGTCGCTCAACAAAGACGTGTTTGGGGCCATTGACCAAGATATCTGAAACGGTGGCATCTTTGAGTAGCGGCTCAAGAGGGCCCAAACCGAACACCTCATCCTCAATCTGCTGAATAACTCGCTTACGGCCTTCAGCACTCAGAGCATGAGTTTGGTCATCAGCCATCAGCTGGATAATTGCATCATGCAGCTCTGTTTTAGCCCGCTCTTTTTCTAAACTCGCGAGTAAACCGAGATCGAGCGTCTCAAGCAGCATCTGGTGATAATAGTGCTTAACAGATAGTTCTAATTCGAGTTGTTTTTTTTCTTCTTCGACCGCGTGGTCTCTGGCCTCTGCTTCACGGCGTTTTCGTTCCTGGAACGAATCAGGAGATGCCTGAGCCTCAGCTTCTGGTGGCTCATTGGTATTAATTGCCACGGGTTGTGCAGAAGCAGCCTCTTGGATTTGCCTGTCCTCCGCCTCAACCACTTTCTTCTGTAGTTCCGGGTTTATGTTTTTCCTTTTAAAGAACATTTGGGCCCCTTATTATTATCAAATTTGTTAGGAGAACATTTTCTTAAACCAACCTTTTTCACTCTCCTGCTCCGGAACTAAAGAGTGTGCTAATTTCGTAACTGACTTAGAGATTGCGCTGCTTTTCTTGGACTGAATGAAAGGTCTGCCTAAGTTGGCACTTTCAATTGCTACCTTGAACTCGTTTGGAATGGTGTGAATTTTCATTCCACCAATTGTTTCCTGAATATCCTTTAACTTAATCGACTGTCGCTTCTCGTAGCGGTTGACGACAATCTCCATTTGTTCTCTTGAAACACCGAACTCAAAGGTAAGTACTTTAATAATCTGAGTGGTGTTTTTTATTGCTACTAAATTCTGTTGCGTCACTAAAAACAGCTTTGTTGCAGGCGAGATTACAGAACCGAACATACGATCCAACCCACGGGACAGGTCAATAATGATGTAGGGGTAACGCTCACGCAGAATGGGGATTAACTTGTTGAGCTGACTGGCTTTCTCGAAGTTTTCGTGGCTATTTTCGCGCTTAAAGCCAATGGTATGTAAGCCTGATTCATGTTTCGTTACCAAGCCTCCCAGAGAGACTTCATCGAGATCGGAAATATTGGCTATTGCATCCGTCAGACCATAGGTACAGGTAACATTGAGGTAGTCTTCAATCACACCAAACTGAATATCCAGATCAACAAAAAGAACCTCATCTGGCTTTTGCTTGGCGATGGTTATCGCTGTATTGAGTGCCAGCATTGATGCACCAGCACCACCCTTGGTATTCATAAAAACCAACAATTCACCAAGGTTTCTACTGGCGACTTTTTCTTCAGCGACATTTCTAAGCATCGGAATGAGCTCACTTAATGTCGCCTTGTCAGAAATGAAATCCGCCGCTCCAATGCGTAAGGCTATTTTTAGTGCCCCGTTGTCGTTTTCATTACCAAACACGATCAAGGATGCTTCATGTCCTGAGTCAGAATGGTCTGGGTTCTCATACTGTTGAAGCTCAACGATTTTCTGTGCCCAATTAGGCCCAGTCTCCACGAAAATTAGATCGGGTGGAGAAAAATGAGCGAGGTTTCCAACCACTAGCCCGTGAAATGAGATCATTTCAAAGCTAACGCTATGACACTTTGACAGTTCATGACTGATATGAAGGTGAAATGCATCAGATAAATAAAAAACCCAAACAGTTAAGTTTGTTTTTAATCTTATCGGCTGGTCTTCATTGGTCGTCAGCTTCACTGCTTCTCCCATATATCTCTCCTAGCAATCCGTGCTATTTTGTGCATTAGTTGGGGTCTCTCTGTGATGACCTAAATTCTCTCTTGGCCTCGTGGTCTCAAACTCCGGGACGGTAATCCCCCCCGCCAAATTGATAAAGCTCAGCAAACCAGTAAATTGGTATTCAAAATCAACAACTTTTGCCCTTACATATTCTATTGTAGGAAAGATTGCATCATCTGTCAGAGTTCCCTGAATGACATCTCCTGAAGCGTCAAGGTATTCAATTGTTAGGTTATCGGCGGTAAACCCATCTGGTGCTCCGTTTGCTATAGCCAGCGCCGGGATATTTCCCTGATCTTCCACCTTGCACACCACAGCCAGCCTCGCAGCGACACGGGTCATATCGTTAATCATCTGCAAAGAGTAGACGTAGCGCCCTACTTCTATTACCGCAAATATGACCAGTAATAGTGTCGTCGAGACAAGAGTAAACTCGATAATCGACAATCCTTGCTGGTTTCTCATGGCGCTGTCCTCATCATGGCAGACGCATTCAGCGGTACAGCAAAATTAATTGTCGAGCTGAACTCAGTGATAACGGGGACGTACGTATGATTGATCGTAACTGTCACGTAGCCGTTTTCATGCACGATGGAGACATCTGAAGTGTCAATACCACTCATCAGAGCCGTCGCCCCTTCTCCTACAGTCGTTTTGCCATACACAACCATATTTTTTATTTCATCAACATCTGCGATCTGGTCATAGCTGGAGGTCCCTGTTACCCCTGCCGTCGCATAACGAATACCACTCTGTGCCATCTTGTTGATATTGGTATACTGGACAAAAGCATTACCAAACTCAGCAATTGACATTAGAATCAACATTAACACTGGTACTGCAATCAGCATCTCAACGGCAGCTAACCCTTTTACGCGCTTGACGCTTTTACAACAGCCCATTATGACTCCTCCCCGCCAGGATCTTTATACAGCACTATGGTATAAGGACCGTCGCTGCTTGAGTCTTGTCCGGGGTTACCTCCAGAGGCGGTACAGTCTGAAATAAACTCACCAAATACTGCCTCCTTGCCACTATTGGATGTCGGAGCTTGTTGCAACATAAAGAAACACCCTAATGCGGTAACGGTGAACGTGCTGGTGCCGCCACTAGCACCACTACAGTCAACAATCGGGACGACCAGAATGCGTCTGTCATGTTGACCGCCAGAGTCCATTCTGCAATCGGGATCACCAGAACAATCCGGTAGCTCCGCTTCGTATTCCTCATAACCAAAGGGCTGACCACCAGCACTGGCATCGTTATATTTGATATCTCCATTGTTATCTAAAGTCGCCTTTTGATTAGGTTCCCTAACGTAGATATCTGACGGGTAATCAGTAGCACTAAGGCCACCACCGCTATAACTGCCGAATCGAGTATTAAGCCCCTGACCAACAGGACCCACCGTACTACCAGGTTTAGTGAGCACCGTATCTCCAACACCTACACTACCTTCATACCCACCAGCCAGAGCCTTTCTGACTGTATCCGCCCCAGAACCAAAATCAAGCAGCTGATAGTTACCTGATCCCATTTCACTTTGTTTCTGATCAGCAATTTTAAGTGCGTATAACTCTCCGGTATCGTAACCAGTCGACCCACCAGTTCCTGAGTCACCTTCGCATACCGCCATTGGCACGACATTGACAACATCAATCCCCGGACTTGGCCCTGCTACTGCACTCGAAACCAACTGCTTATCAACCCCAAACAAATAAGCGAAAAAGTTATCAAGTGAATAGGCGCTTACCGTCACACGTACATAGGTATCTAAATCCGCATCGTAACCACTGGTTTGTGGGAAAATAGTAGGGTCATTCGAGTACTGAACGGTAACCGTCGAACTGGAAAAATCCATCTCAGAATTGCCTGTCGCACTCGCTAAATTGGTCAAGGTAGTGTTTGCTGCGGTAGTCGCTTCAGCGTTAGTCCCTTCACTATCCATAACAATTGCCGCAGCCAAAGCAGCTGCATCAACACTGTTTTGCAGCCTGGCTTTATTGAGTACAGCATGGCTGACATCAATCGCTAATGCAGCGACACCCACCAAAGCAAGCATCGCTACCGTCACCATGACTAATACCAAACCTTTCTGTCGCCGATAGGTCACTATCTGCTTTGTTGGCAATCTCATTGCGTCCATCCTTAGGGGTTAATTACCGAACCCCTCCAAGACCTGACTATCAGTGCCTTCCAGATCACTACTCTGTTTACCAGTGTAGACTTGATAGGCACCTTCCATTCGTTCACCACTACCTGAAGGAATGACCCCCAAGTTTTCTTGGGTTGCATTTTGATTGTACGTTTGTTCAGCTTTTACCATCGCCACATGGTTTCCCAGACGCTTGGCGTTTTTCGCACAGCCGAGCATAAGTAAAGAAACACAAAGGACAGTGATCATAGTTATTACGTTTTTCATCTTGCTCCCCTATAGACTGTGCCCAAATGTGCCTTCGGTGCCGCCCGTACTTCGGTCGACATATTCTGGCTCAGCAACTGGCTTGGCTTGTGACGCCTGGCTAGCTGGCGCTAGGTACGACCCACGTCCTAATAAGTAGTATTCAAAGTCATTCGGCTCAACAAATGAGTCTGTTGGTAAGGTCACTTTATTGCGATCGATAGGCTGGGCAAGTCTTGGGGTCACTAAGATAACCAGCTCAGTTTCACCCGATACATACTCCTGACTATTGAACATCTGGCCTAAAATCGGGATATCACTAAAACCAGGCATTTCATTCGCCACATCACGGACGTTTTCACTTAACAGGCCTGCAATACCAATGGTTTGCCCATCAGCCAGTTCGAGAGTAGAAGAAGCACTACGACGAGTGATTGGCGGGATAATATAGGTGCTATTTGTGCTGCCTGGAGAGAGAGTCAATGAAGAGCTATTCGCTATCTCACTCACATCAACCGCCAAATTGAGGTTTATTTTTTTATCACTGAGTACGGTAGGAATAAATTTCAAACCAACACCATATTCTTTGTACTCTATCGTGATGCCATCTTCATCCGGCACTGGAATTGGAAACTCACCACCAGCCAGAAATTCCGCCTTAGAGCCACTTAAGGCTGTCAGGTTAGGTTCTGCTAACACTTTAGCGCTACCATTTTGTCTCGCGACATCGAGGGCAAACGTAAACAGGGTATTTCCATCAATAAACGAGCCTAAAATCCCGTAATCACCGGTTGAAGGCGCTTCAAAAACAGGTGTCGCACCAGGAACAGTTGCCGCTGTTGATGTTCCCCCCCATTTAAACTTGGAGCCGCTTGATTGGAAGAAGGCAAAATTGGCATCAAACTTACGTACTAAACTACGCTGAACTTCTGCGACGGTGACTTCCAGCATCACCTGCTGAGCTCCACCAATCGTCATCAGATTAATCACGCCGGTTTTATCGGCCTGTTTGCTGAGAGACTTGTTTTCTTTGTCGGCCTGACGACCTGCGGAATAGGTCTCTGCAACTCGTAATGCAATGTTCATCGCGGCCTGATTGCTTATTTGCCCACTCAAAATTAATCGGTTCTGAGCGCTATGAACTTCAATGGATTCACTAGGTAAAAACTCAAATAGCTTGGCTTTTAAGCTATTTAAGTCATGGGTAACTTCAATATTGATCGACTCTATGAGCTGACCACGACTATCCCATGCCATCAGATTGGTCGAGCCAAGCTTCTTACCGATCAGAAAGAGCTCATCCGATTTAAGCATCACAATATCCAGTACATCTGGATCACCCAAGGATACGCGTTTTGCCTTGCCGGCCAGAGTCACGTGAGTCGATTTATGATGTGGAACCTTAACCACTTTTCCTGATTGTGACGCTGCGTAGGTCACTCCACTACTCAGCAGTAAGATAAAAACTAATGTTATTATTTTATTCATAGCTCACCTCAGTCCCTGACACGGATATTGCTGGATTCTGTGCCCTTGATAATCGTGACACTTGGGGCAACATATCTTTTGACGACTTTTTCCTCTTCATGAGGGTTACGTAACGCGAGTTGAATATCGCCACGACTTTGTGCTGACAACAGCTTTTCCGCCTGCCTTGGCGAAACTTCTAATGTCACCGCCCTTACAATGATTGGCTTGTTTTCTTTGGTTCGAGCTGTTTGGTCTACGGCTAATACCTTGATTTCTTTGAGTACAGTGACCGTATTAGCTGAGTTTTTGCCATACTTAATGGTATTAAGTACATCGACTTTATTGCCTGGTAATAAGAAACCCGCCACACCAATAACATCGTTAACTCGTATGGTTACCGCACGTTTATTTTCTGGTATCAGGGAAGCCAAGGTTGAACCTTCACCCTGATTAGCTAAACGGCTTATATGGAGGATCTCTCCGGGGTAAACGTTGCTGGCGACGACTTGCCCGATAAGATCCTCAGCAGCAGTAAACTGTGATTCTGAGCGCCAGGCTTTTTCTAGCAGCTTATTGGTAATATGCTGCTCTTCGATCACCGTTCCCGCCAGTATTTCTTGGGCAGCAACAATAACGGGTTCTCGTTCAACCACTTCAACTTCTGTTTGAGGCTGGAGCTGGTTATCCATCCACTGCTTGGCAAAAAATACTGCGCCTAACCCAAACGCAATGGAAAGTAAGAAAAGTAATATGACTTGATTTCGGCTCATCGAGCGCCTCCTCCTTTGCCATCAGCTGTAAAGTACACTTCCCACGCACGGCTCACGATTTCAGAGGAGATAACGGGTTCAACTTCTTCAAATACAATGATATCTCGGCTGATCCCGACAATGTCTTTCGGCAAGCAAGGATAAAAGCCCACGTCATGCTGACGATGTAAGTCAAATAAAGTTTCGAAACACCCTTCAGTAAGGGAGAGATTTTTAGATTTAGAAATAATGCCCCATAGTTCGCGATACTCTTCTTCAAGCAGAGGGCCAAATTGAATCTTGTAACCAAGACGACGCAAAAATGCCGGGTCACTGATCTTTTCCGGATCTAAGTTCGTAGAGAATGCGAGTGTCAGAATAAATGGTATTGAGATTTGTTGACCGTTTGGCAGATTGAGGTAATCGTAAAAATACTCCATAGGTACAATCCAGCGGTTTAGTAAGGTGTCCACTGGCATTGGCTGACGACCTAAATCGTCAATGATAAAAATACCGTTGTTGGCCATCATTTGCAGCGGTGCCATCCACACCTTATTGTGCTCACTGTGGTTAACCTCAAGCATGTCCATAGTGAGCTCACCACCGACCTGAATACTCGGCCGTTCACATAGGCTCCAGCGCCGGTCAAACTGCTCTTTAAACGTGATGGATTGAATGTCAGAGCTGGTGACACGCTTATGATGCTGAGGAGAAAACACCTTAATGATATTACCCGCAGCAAATACAGCGTATGGGATATAAACCGAAGTATTAAGGGAGTTTAAGATTTTTGTCGCAACGAAGGTTTTACCTGAGCCGGCACTCCCATATAACAGCAGCGCACGACCTGAGTTAATTGCAGGTCCCAGGACCCCAACCATGCGATGTGCGCCAAGCACGTCAGAAAGGGCATACTCAACATCGGCTCGATTAACCATCTGCGCCCGAACATCCTGAGCCTTAACCATTTCACTGTACTGGTTCAACGACACTGGCACCGGACCTAAATAAGCATCTTTGACAAAGGCAATATCGGCCTCTTGCAAGCCAGATTCAGACAAACCATAACGGACATGCCCGGTTGACTGGGTGGAAAATGTTGATGACGCAGCTTGAAATACCTCAACCAAAGACTTCGAACGTAAACCAGCAATTACGTCTTCAATCATATGGCTGTTAATACACAGCAACTTGGTCAGTTGAAGGATGTCAGACTTAGGGTAGGCAGCGATGTGTTTAATGACCAGGTTTTCGACCACGGCCTTAGGAATACCCAATTCATCAAAACTGGTTGGCACGGGAGGCTGAGGCGCTTGTGGGGTAAGCTCCGTTCGATGTTGAACCTGAGATACTGCCTGAACCATAAACACTCCTTGTGATTAATTCAGAAACTTGTAGCTAGTTTAGAAAATAAAAATAGAGCGCTACTCCAACAACTACCACAGGTGCAAAAGGCATTTGATATCTTCCACTGACACCTTTCGGACCAGTAATTGCCTTACTGCCAGCTGCCCCATACATGGCGTACAAAGAATACTTACTGATTAGAGATTTAAACTGGTTGGGTGATTCTGCAAGTCGCAACAAGGCATAAAAAAAACCGATAACGACACTGGAAATTGCGATCCAATAAACTGCGCCAAATATATGTTCACTACCGAGCCAAAAGCCAACCACACCTAAAAGTTTTACATCTCCGGGAGCCATCACTTTTAAGAAGTAAAGGCATAGCGCTACAATAAAACAAGTAATACCACTAACGAATGACCAGAATAGGAAATTATAGTCCTGAACAACGAAAGTCTTATCAATAAAGCTAACAAAAACAATCAATAATAGTAAAGCATTAGGGATACGGTGCTCTTTTGCATCAGATACGGCTACTACAAATAACACGATCCAAATAACAATCCCCATCTAAAGACTCCCTAAAATGATGAGTTCTATTCACTAAATATAGATGCAAAATGCTCACTTAGCAGCTCTCCAAATACAATAAAAATGCCTGAGAACCCAGCCACTAGAAAGCCTGCTCCGACAACGTACTCAACGACTGTTAAGCCTTCTTCATCTTTTAAAAACTGTATCACTTTATGCCTCCTTGACTAACGCAGAACACCCATAACAGCAAATGTCATGGGTGTTTAGTTGATTATAGCTAATCTGTCATAAAGGCAATAAAATAGTTAAAGAATTTTACCTACTCACCCGTTGGAGCGTTACTAAGAACCGTTCCTAGTTGCGCCTCTAGTTGACTACTAAACGTACCAAAAATACCTGCTAGGCCGGCAACTAATAAACCTGCACCTACTACGTATTCAACTACAGTCAGACCTTCTTCGTCTTTCATAAATGCTGAGATGTTTTTAATAAGCTTGCTCATGAGTTGTCTCCTTCCAAAGTTCATTAAGCTGTCTCGCTTACTGATAATTTAGATTTATTTAGTCGGTAACAGTTAGGATTATTTTGTCTATCTTTGGTACTTTTTTGCCATATATAACAAGCAATTTAACTCTAATTAAATCAACACAGAACAAAATACGATAATTAGAACATTTATTCCAAAATATAATCATGAATACTTTTTTATTAATTTAATACGCTTATAAGCGTAGAAAACATATTAATCTAAGACCTCAAAAATAAAACAACTCATTCTCACTTTTGATACTTGACAGAAAGCTGACCACTGGATTTAAGTGATACCTGTCACATTATTTTTCACATTAATCATTTATTAACTCAATAAGCGACTTGGTTTATATGAATTAAGCGTCTAAGCTATTGGTAATAGTTCGTGTGATTAAAACTAAAACAAAATAAGGACTTTACACAGTGGATGTGTTGCACAAAGGTTACTGGCTCGGGCAATCAGTTACTTACGTCGTTAAGGACATTGTCCGAGATATAGAAAGGTATTTTCATATTCTTGACTACGGGTATGATGTATCTGTGTTGAGTGAACCTGAAATACACTTCTGTTTTTTCTACTACGACCCTTCATATCATTCTCTGTTTCTTACTGCTGCCAAACTCTGCCAAAACTTAGACAAGCATCTAATTGTAGTGTTTGACAAAGAACTGCCTGAAGAGATCTCCAGCCTCGACGTGGTCTACTCTACCTTCAACCTCAATCACGACGATTCGCGTTCATGGAGTGATGAACTCAACAAGCAGGTCTACTATCAGTTCTCTAAACATCAAGAAATCCTCGATATCCATAAGCTGGTAGAGAACCAGCAGCATAAGCACATCAATAAAGATTTGGTTGAAATGCTGAGGTATATAGAGAAGAACCTTTCGCGGACAATCAGAGAAGAAGACGTCGCTGAATACTGTCACTATTCTGTGACCTACTTTTCAAAGTTTTTTCATAAAACGATTGGCGTTAGCTTTCGTGACTACCTGACGCTAAAAAGAATTAGTTTGGCCAAGCAGTTACTTGTTAATGATCGCAAGGAAAAGATCTCATTCATCGCCTTCCAATGCGGCTATAACGATGTCTCCTACTTTTCTCGCATTTTCAAAAAGAAGACTGGGATCAGCCCAGCCGCCTTCCGTCAACTTCACTAACCGCACGTTGGTCACAAGAAAGGCCTAAAGTTATCACTAGACCTTTTCTCCGATTTGTTTAACATGCTAGAGTTAACAATCTATTAACAATAAAAATAACCATAATTTTGCCAATAACACGGAGTTAGAGAATGATTCAGCCTAACGAGTTAAGCAAACCAACCTGTGCTCTCCCACCACCAAATGAAATGATCCTCAAATGGGCCGAGGAACGCCCTGATGAGATCTATCTCAAACAAATTATCAATCGACAGTTTGTTGAGTTCAGCTATGCGGATGTTGCCGATCAAGCATTAAAGCTAGTTACTGCACTTAACAATCTTGGTATCAAACCACGTGATAAAGTCGCGCTTGTTTCAAAGAACTGTGCTGAGTGGTTTATCTGTGACTTAGCGATGACCCTAGGTGACTTTGTTAGCGTACCTATTTTCCCAACCGCGGGAGCAGACACCATTGAGTACTGCCTGACTCACAGTGAGAGTAAGGTACTTATCGGTGGTAAGCTGGATGATGCTGCAGCGACCCAACAAGTGATAGACGCGATGCCGGACCTGATCACTATCGCCCTCCCGTATGACTCAGCACCTAATTGTCAGCATCAGTTTAAAGAGCTGATTGCAGCGTCAGAGCCAAGCCAACACCGCCCTGAGCATTATGATGATAAGTTGATGTCACTTGTTTATACTTCAGGTACCTCTGGTGTCCCTAAAGGTGCGATGCTGACTTACGGCGCGTTTAGTTGGTCAGTTCAACAACTGATCAACCACATTGGTATTCAAGAGAATGATCGCCTGTTCTCATACTTACCACTGGCGCATATTACTGAACGAGTTTATATCTTCGGTTCTTCGATTATGGGTGGCGTTCAGACTGCTTTCCCTGAATCTCTCGATACCTTTATTGAAGATGTCAAAATGCAGAGACCGACACTCTTTATCTCTGTACCTCGTCTATGGACTCTGTTCCAACAACGCATTCAAGATAAGTTACCGCAGAAGAAACTAAACATCTTACTCAAGATCCCATTTGTGAACTCGTTAATTAAGAAGAAGCTTGCCGACGGCCTGGGTCTTGATCAAGCGCGCGTATTGGGCTGTGGCTCGGCTCCAGTCTCGCCAGCTCTCCTTGAGTGGTACCACAGCGTCGGCCTGAATATTACCGAAGCGTGGGGGATGACAGAGTCATTCGCTTACAGCACTCTTAACTACCCTTTCCGTGCAGATAAGATTGGTAGTGTAGGTAATGCAGGTCCGGGGATTGAACTTAAAGTAGCAGAAGACGAAGAGATCATGGTTCGTGGTAAAGGTCTGTTCTCTGGTTACTACAAGAACGACATCGCAACTCAGGAATCATTCGACGCTGATGGCTGGCTACATACTGGTGATATTGGTTCTATCGATAGCGAAGGTTACCTGACTATTCAGGGCCGTAAGAAAGATACCTTTAAAACGGCCAAAGGTAAGTTCGTGGCACCGGTGCCAATCGAGAAGAAACTGTTCGAATACAGCCGCGTAGAAATGATGTGTCTGATCGGTTTAGGCCTGCCTGCACCAATTCTGCTTGTCGTTCCACATGACTTCCCTAACTTTGATCGTGCACGCTACGAGCGTACGACTCGTAAAGTGATTGAACGAATGAACTCTGAGCTAGAGTCTCACGAGCAAATCAAAGGCGTGTTGATGATTAAAGACCCGTGGAGTATTGAAAACGGAATCTTAACGCCAACACTGAAAATTAAGCGTCATGTCTTAGAGCAGAAATACCACGAAGTCGGACACAACTGGCCTAAGGGAGAACTTGTAATCTGGGAAGAGTAGTTCTGACACATAAATAAAAGGAGAGCCCTCGCTCTCCTTTTGCTTTTCTGAGCAAAGAGATTATGATGCCCGTTCGCCGCAAGAAAACATAGGGATTGGATATGGATGCCAGGCTGCATCATTTACCGGGATTACGTTACTTTGAAGTCGCTGCAAGACTAAACAGTTATAGCCGAGCGGCTGAAGAACTATTTATCAGTCAAGCAGCTGTCAGCCAGAAAATACGTCAGCTTGAAGATGGCTTAGGCTGTAAACTTTTTGTCCGTGACGGTAGAGAAATGCGTCTGACAGAACAAGGGAAGATCTTGTTCAAGCACGTATCACAAGGCTTTGAAAACATCATCAGTGGCCTTAACCAAATCCAGAGTGAACCAGTGGAAGGCTTACTTTGTGTCAGCTCAACGCCTTCATTCGCTTCTCGTTGGCTGCTGCCCCGCCTATGGAAGTTTTCGACCCAATATCCCAACATCCCTATTCGAATTATTACTAGCTGCGATGCTCCCAAACTTAAACAGGGCGACGCAGACCTGGCAATCTGGCAAGGAGAAGACCTAGACGTTTCGGAGCAAGATAAGCTGCATAAAGAGTTTCTCTTTGAAGAAACTATCTATCCATTTTGCTCACCAAACCTGGCTAAAAGCATCAACCTTTCGACACCAGAACAGTTACTGAGTTGCTGGCTGATTCACTATGAATCTGGAGGTTACCCCTGGCAAACCTGGTTTGCGCAAGCCGGAGTTGAGATGAACAAAGAATCGGTTCGTTGGATGGATGTCAGTACCTTCGATCACGCAATGAATGCTGTGATGGCAGGTCACGGGGCTTGCTTAGCATCAGACTCTTTAGCTAACGACTATGTGGAGAGAGGGTTACTCATCAAACCATTTGAGATTGGCATGACACCAGGTATTCAATTCAATCTTTTCTATGATGATGAGTCCCCCCGAAGAAAACGAATTGCTGCCTTCGCTAATTGGTTACATAGCGAGATTGCTGAGTAGCTTAGCAACGTTACTTATCCCAATAGTGACGTACGCTTTCTCTGTAAGCCTCTTCCCTAGTCACTCCAATGTCTCTCAGTGCGTGATCTGAGAGCTCTAACAAATCTCGGCGTGTTGTGTAGTTACGTTTCCACACTTTAACTTTAGTTAAGAATTTCTTTAGTAAAGAGCGGAAGACGGATTGTTTGCTAAACTCGTTAATGTACGTATTTTCCATGTTAACCACCTCATTTGCATTTGTTAGCTAAATAATTAACCATAGAGGCATTCACCTCAAACGATACAAATTGACACTCAGTTAAGGAGAAGTTAAGTGAAGGACCGCTTACCTCCACTACAGGGGCTTTACTATTTCTATACTGCGGCTAAGTTTGGCAGCTTTAAACGAGCCGCTGACGAGCTGTTTGTCTCTGCAGCCGCTATCAGTCAACAAATCCGCCAGCTAGAAGAATCGTTAGGCGCTGATCTATTTATTCGTCAGCATCGAAAAGTGGTGTTAACCATGGAAGGCGAAGTGCTTTTTGAGCAAGCGATGCGGGGATTTGAACACTTACAGCAAGGTGTCAGACAGATAAACCAAGATCCCAATCCAAACCAGCTATCTATCTCTACTCTGCCTTCCTTCGCTCAGCATTGGTTGGTGCCTAAGATTGGCGATTTTCGCAATCAACACCCCGACCTTGAGTTGATGATCGAGCCCACCAGCCAATTAGCAGACTTTCAGAATTCTAGCCTAGACTTATGCATTCGTTATGGACCGGGAAATTACCCTAATCTGAATGCAGAGTTATTGTTCGAGGAATTGCTCTACCCTGTCTGCCACCCTATTTATCAAGAGCAGCACGGCATCTATGATTTAAGCGACCTGACCGGCGCAGACTTAATCGAAGATTACTGGCGAGATTTAGATTGGGGCATCTGGCTTAACAACGCTGGTCACAGCACCTCTAAGCCAACCCTAAAATACAATGGCTCGCACTTTGTATTGGAAGGTGCACTGTCAGTTCAAGGGGTCGCACTGGCAAAGCATACGCTAGCTAAACGTTATATCGATGAGGGCAAACTAGTCAGAATCGGTAATTTAGCGCAAACCACTGACTATAATTACTATTTATGCGCGCCACGCGCTTATTTCAAACGCGACAAAATTAAACGCTTTAGTGAATGGATTTTCGAGCAAGCCAAGCAGCATCAGAATTTCGATGAGTTGGGGCTGGAGATTATTGATAGTGGCAGCCCGAGGTGAGAAGCGAGAAACGAGAAACGAGAAACGAGAAACGAGAAACGAGAAACGAGAAACGAGAAACGAGAAACGAGAAACGAGAAAATCTTGGAAGGGTTGACAGTGAACATCAACCCTTTTCTTTTAAATTCAAAAAAATAAGCTAGTACTGCCTGCAACTTTCGACTCGCTCACCACAAGCTCCTCTCGAAGGACGAAGTCCGATCTCGACTCTCGCAGCGAAGCGTTCTCTCAGGGCGAAGCCCGTTCTCTAAAAACAAAAAAAGCCCCAGTCTTTCGACTGGGGCTTTATAAGCTATCTAGCTAACGTTAAGAATTACTTCTTCTCGTTACGCTCTTTAACTTCTGCGATTACTTGCTCAGCAACGTTTGCTGGACATGGTGCGTATTGACCGAACTCCATAGAGAACTGACCACGACCAGAAGTGATAGTACGTAGGTGACCGATGTAGCCAAACATTTCTGATAGAGGAACGTCAGCTTTAATACGAACGCCTGTAGTACCAGCTTGTTGGTCTTTGATCATACCACGACGACGGTTAAGGTCACCGATTACGTCACCAACGTTGTCTTCTGGAGTGAATACGTCAACGTTCATGATTGGCTCAAGAAGTTGTGCACCCGCTTTAGGCATAGACTGACGGAATGCGCCTTTAGCAGCGATTTCGTAAGCGATAGCTGAAGAGTCAACTGCGTGGAAGCCACCGTCGAATAGTTCAACTTCTACGTCTAGAGTTGGGAAGCCAGCTAGAACACCAGTTTGCATCATAGATGCGAAACCTTTCTCAACTGCAGGCCAGAATTCTTTAGGTACGTTACCACCAACTACTGTTGAAGAGAACGTGAAGCCTGAGTTTGGCTCACCAGGGCGGATACGGTAGTCGATCTTACCGAACTGACCAGAACCACCAGACTGCTTCTTGTGCGTGTAGCTATCTTCAACTGCTTGAGTGATAGTTTCACGGTAAGCTACCTGTGGAGCACCTACTTCTAGTTCAACGCCGTAAGTACGCTTAAGGATGTCTACCTTGATGTCTAGGTGAAGTTCACCCATACCTTTCAGGATAGTTTCGCCAGACTCTTCGTCAGTCTCAACCTGGAATGATGGATCTTCTGCAACCATCTTACCGATAGCGATACCCATCTTCTCTGAACCGCCTTTATCTTTTGGCGTTACAGCGATAGAGATTACTGGTTCTGGGAAGATCATAGCTTCTAGAGTACATTCGTGCTTAGGATCACATAGAGTGTGACCTGTTTGAACGTTCTTCATACCAACGATAGCGATGATGTCACCAGCTTGCGCTTCAGTAAGTTCGTTACGCTCATCAGCTTGCATCTCACACATACGACCGATACGTTCAGTCTTACCTGTTGCTGAGTTAAGGATAGTGTCACCCTTCTTCAGACGGCCAGAGTAGATACGTACGAACGTTAGAGCACCAAAACGGTCATCCATGATCTTGAATGCTAGCGCTTTTAGTGGCTCGTCTGCAGATACTAGAGCTACTTCGCCAGTTGGCTCACCAGTTTCTGGATCTGTTAGAGGCTGAGGATCAACTTCTGCTGGAGCTGGTAGGTAATCTACAACAGCGTCTAGGATAAGCTGCATACCTTTGTTTTTGAATGCAGAACCACAGAAAGTTGGGAAGAACGCTAGGTCACGAGTACCCTTACGGATACAACGCTTAAGGTCTTCGATAGAAGGCTCTTCACCTTCCATGTAAGCTTCCATTAGGTCGTCGTCTTGCTCTACAGCAGTTTCAACTAGCTCTTCACGGTATGCTTCTAGATCATCAAGCATGTCCGCTGGAACTTCTTTGATCTCGTAGTTTTCTGGAAGACCTGTGTCATCCCAAACGTAAGCTTGACGGTTTAGAACGTCTACAACACCAACGAAATCGTCTTCACGACCGATTGGCAGAGTCATTACTAGTGGGTTTGCACCAAGAACGTTTTTCACTTGATCAACTACGTTGAAGAAGTCTGCACCCATACGGTCTAGTTTGTTTACGAAGATCAGACGAGCAACTTCTGAATCGTTCGCGTAGCGCCAGTTAGTCTCTGACTGAGGCTCAACACCACCAGAACCACAGAATACACCGATACCACCGTCAAGAACTTTAAGTGAACGGTATACTTCTACTGTAAAGTCAACGTGTCCCGGAGTATCGATAACGTTTAGGCGGTGGCCATTCCACTCACAAGTTACGGCAGCAGACTGGATTGTGATACCACGCTCAGCTTCCTGCTCCATGAAGTCAGTTGTAGACTCACCGTCGTGTACTTCACCAGTTTTGTGGATTTTACCAGTAAGCTTAAGGATACGCTCAGTGGTGGTAGTTTTACCCGCATCAACGTGCGCGAAAATACCAATGTTTCTGTACTTTGATAAATCTGCCATTGTCTTACTCTGTTTATAAGGTATAAATTGCGCGCAGAGTATATCACAATCTGTCAAGACTGATACCCTTGCATGCGCTGTATGTAAAAAAAACTTTTCTCACCAATACTAGCAGGTAAATCACATTTTATATGGCAAATTTACGCTTATTGATTAAGTTTTCTCAGAATAAAAATGCTGCTCATTCGATGATAAGCAGCATCTCATATTTTGCTTTTGCCCTTTGATTAACGAGGACAAATCTCCGACTCTGGGAAGAAGAACTCGATTTCACGAGCCGCTGATTCCGGGCTATCTGAGCCGTGAACTGAATTATAGCGCATGCTTACTGCGTAATCAGCACGAATCGTTCCGCATGCCGCTTCTTCAGGGTTAGTTTTACCCATCAACTCACGATAACGAGCAATCGCGTTCTCACCTTCAAGTACCTGAACCATGATTGGACCAGAAGTCATGAATTCTTTCAGTGCAGGGAAAAACTCTTTGCCTTCATGTTCAGCGTAAAAGCCACTTGCCTGCTCTTCAGTCAAGCGAACCATTTTCGCTGCAATGATTTGTAGACCCGCTTTTTCGATACGGTGATAAATCTCACCGATAAGGTTACGTTCTACTGCATCGGGCTTAACGATAGAAAAAGTTCTTTCTAGAGCCATAAGATATCCTTTCGTTTTCTTTGTTGTAATAGAAGAGGCTCTGCGGCCTCTTAACGTTATTTACTTGCTTGCTGAAGCAGTAAACCAGCTAAGCTGCGCACACCAACACCGGTTGCACCCGCAGCCCATTTATCTGTTGCTGCTTTACGGTAAGTCGCAGCACAGTCAAAGTGAAGCCAACCTTTCTTGTAATCCTCTACGAAGTAAGAAAGGAATGCTGCTGCTGTACTTGCACCTGGTGAGTAATCGCCGCTGCTGATGTTAGAAAGATCAGCAAAGTTTGATGGCAACATACCACGGTGGAAGTCAGCCAGAGGTAGCGGCCATAGACCTTCTTTCTCTTCACGAGCAGCCGTTAGCGCTTGATGAGAGAGTTCTTCGTCAAAGCTCATTAGCGCGTGATAATCGTTACCCAGTGCATTTTTCGCCGCACCAGTCAGGGTGGCACAATCAATAATCAGTTCTGGGTTCTGCTCACTGGCGTAGATTAGTCCATCCGCAAGCACAAGGCGACCTTCGGCGTCCGTATTCATGATCTCAACGGTCTTACCGTTCTTGTAAGTAATAATGTCGCCCAGTTTAAGCGCACGACCAGATATCATGTTTTCAGCACAGCAAAGGATCAGTTTTACGCGTTTATTAAGACCGCGCATGATAGCAAGACCTAAGCCACCAGTAATGGTACCAGAACCACCCATGTCCGCTTTCATTGCTGTCATAAAACCAGATGGCTTAATGCTGTAACCGCCAGAATCAAAAGTAATACCTTTACCAACCAGACAAGCAAACACTGGCGCGTTTTCGTCACCTGTTGGGTTAAAGTCCAGTTGAAGCATTGCAGAAGTGCGTTCTGAGCCGCGACCTACGGCATAGATACCTTGCCAGCCTTCAGACAATAGGTCTTTGTCTTTTACGACACGTGCAGTCACTGTACCTTCCGGTGCAACAGACTTGATAAATTCAGCCGCCATAGTCGCTAGTTGGCGTGGAGCAACTTCTTCCGCAGGCTTGTTAATAATGTCACGCGTGAAATCTGTCGCTTTAATACGAGCAGTCAGCTCTGATTGATCCGCTTCTGCCAGCGGTTGCCATTCAAGTTGATTGGCTTTCTTAGGTCCACGGTAACCTTGATGAAACGCCCATACACTTTCAAGATCCCAACCTTCACCGGCTAGGGAAACAGAAGCAATCCCTTGACCATCAAGCTTGCGAGCTGCCTGTTGAATTGCGCCAAGATCATGCCCTTTGCCTAGGTGGATTGTCGCACCTTTATCTGCAAATGAAACAATCGCTTTCTCACCCCAATGCGGTGCAGCAGCGTCTTGACTTAAAAATACTGACATCTGTGTAGACATGGTTTCTCCTTGTCTGAACTGGCGTTGCCTACGCCTTTTTCTGTTTACCCTCGGATGTTAACACTTTAATGTGAAATTGATAAAAAAACGGACCATAAGGTCCGTTATTTTTAGTAAATTTTGTTAACTGCGATGGGTTTCCAGTTAAGGCTAATCCATTTCATCCATCCAGCACAAGATCACAGCTTCGAGTATCTTCTCATTAGAGCGATTTGGCTCATCATCAAACTCGTCTAATTCAGTGATCCACTGGTGAAGATCGGTAAAACGTACAGTTTTAGGATCTGTCTCAGGAAACTTATCGCATAACTCAATCGCAATATCGCGTGAATCTGTCCATTTCATTGCTTACCTTCCTTACTTGTGCGTCACGACTTGTTGGTCGAGCAGACGATTAATGATCTTCTGACGCGTGGTTCAGTGTGTACTTAGGAATTTCGACGACGAGATCTTCATCAGCCACTTTCGCCTGACAACCCAGACGAGATTCAGGCTCAAGACCCCACGCTTTATCCAGCATGTCATCTTCCAGCTCGTCACTCTCTTCTAGGGAATCAAAACCTTCACGGATCACAACGTGGCAAGTAGTACATGCACAAGATTTTTCACATGCGTGTTCAATGCCAATGCCGTTCTTTAATGCAACATCAAGAACTGTGTCACCTGTATTTGCTTCTAAAACCGCGCCCTCTGGGCATAAATCTTCGTGCGGTAATACAATAATCTTAGGCATAACTCTATCTCTTAAATATCATCTACTGATTGACCTGACAGTGCAGCTCGAATCGATTTATCCATGCGGCGAGAAGCAAACTCCTGGCTCGCCTTATCGGTATCTTTGATACCTTGTTCAATTGCGTCTGCGCTATCGCCATTTCGTAGTTCGATTAATGATTCGATAGCCTTAAGCAGTTCTTGTCGCTCTTGTTCAGACAGTAACTCATCACCATCAGCCTGCATCGCGGCGATTAAGCCTTCAATAACACGGTCTGCTTCGACACGCTGCTCTGCTAAAGCACGTGCCTGCATATCTTCTTTAGCATGGGTCATTGAATCACGTAGCATGTTCGCAACTTCGTCATCGCTCAATCCGTAAGATGGCTTAACCTGAATTTCAGACTGAACACCGGTGCTCTTTTCCATTGCCGTTACTGACAGAAGACCGTCTGCATCGACTTGGTAAGTCACACGAATATGTGCTGCACCCGCCGCCATCGCAGGAATACCTTTCAGAGAGAAGCGAGCTAATGAACGGCAGTCATCAACCATTTCACGTTCACCTTGTACAACGTGAACACTCATCGCCGTTTGGCCATCTTTGAAAGTGGTAAATTCTTGGGCACGAGCAACTGGGATGGTGGTATTACGCGGAACGATTTTCTCAACCAGTCCCCCCATGGTCTCAATGCCTAGCGACAATGGGATCACATCAAGCAGTAACATTTCTGAATCCGGCTTGTTACCTGCCAAAATATCGGCCTGAATACCTGCGCCAATGGCGACGACTTCATCAGGGTTGATGCTGGTTAAAGGCTTACGGCCAAAGAAATCACCCACCATCTCACGCACTAATAACGTACGAGTAGAGCCACCAACCATCACGACTTGAAGCACATCTTCTGCATCAACTTCAGCATCTTTCAGAGCACGGCGGCAAGACATCAGTGTTTTCTTTACTAATGGCTGAATTAGCGCTTCGAACTCTTCACGTGTGACGGTGCCAGTCCAACCTAACACTTCAACATCAACACTGCTCTGTTCAGAAAAAGCAATCTTAGTCGCCGTTGCTACGTTAAGTACAATACGGTTGTGTTCGGCAGATAACGGCGTCGTTAAACCTGCTTTTTCAATCAGGTAGTCTGCGAACAAGTGGTCAAAGTCATCACCGCCCAGCGCAGAATCGCCACCAGTAGCAAGAACCTCAAATACACCTTTTGACAGGCGCAGAATGGAGATATCAAATGTACCACCACCAAGGTCATAAACGGCAATCACGCCTTCCTGACCAGAATCAAGACCGTAAGCAATCGCAGCAGCAGTTGGCTCATTGAGTAAGCGCAGAACATGTAACCCCGCTAGCTTAGCCGCGTCTTTAGTACCTGCTCGCTGAGCATCATCAAAGTAAGCCGGCACTGTGATAACCACACCCGCTAGCTCACCACCCAATGTCTGTTCAGCACGCTGACCTAATGTTCTTAGAATATCAGCAGATACTTCAATTGGGTTTTTATCGCCATTCGCAGTTTGAATGACAGGTAAACCAGTTTCACTCGCTTTAAATTGGTAAGGAGAACTTGGGTAACGAGTTTTAATATCTTCTAGTGAACGACCTAATAGACGTTTTACAGAAATAATAGTGTTAACTGGGTCCACTTCTGCTTGGTCTTTTGCTGCGTAACCAACGAGCGGATTTTCACCTGAATAGTTCACAACCGAAGGCAGAATACTTTGGCCCTGTTGATCTTTTAGTGTCGCGGCATCACCACTACGAACAGACGCAACCAAAGAGTTTGTTGTACCTAAATCGATACCAGCTGCAAGTTTATGCTCATGGGGTGCCGAGCTTTGACCCGGTTCTGCAATTTGAAGTAGTGCCATGGGTGGTCCTTGTTTTTCACTAGCCGAGGAGCTTGTCTTCCACTAGTTCGATTTCGTTTTTAAGTTTGGCAATAAATTTTAACTTACGGACTCGGTCAGCGGCTTGCTGCCAGTCAGAGTCGTTAAGCTCCTGTTCAACTGCAGCGAGTTGCTGCTTAAACATTTTGCTCACTTTAGATTCAAAGTCGAACAGAGCTTCCTCAGGATCCGAGCTTGCTGAAATATCTTCAAGTTCTTCGCGCAGTTCCATTTGTTCCATCAAGAACATAGGATCTTGCAGGGTTTGTTGCTCGCCTCGAATCTCGATACCATTTTGTGCCAGCATGTATTCTGCACGTGTTATTGGCTTTTTCAGCACTTGGTAAGCATCGTTAATTTCAGCGGCTTTTTGCACTGCCATTAAACGGTCACGTTCAGACGCAGTCGCAAAATTATCTGGATGGAACTGTTTTTGAAGTTCACGGAACTGTGAAGAAAGAAGGCTACCATCCAGCTGAAACTGACTTGGTAGCCCAAATAATTCAAAGTAATTCATGGAGTGTTCAGTCCTTGGGAATAACCCTGTGGACCTGAACGCCCACAGGTACTATCAATTAAACGTTGAAGCTTTCACCACAACCACATTCGCTTTTAGCATTTGGGTTATTGAATTCAAAACCCTCATTCAAGCCTTCTTTAACGTAATCCAATTCAGTGCCATCTAAGTACACCAGGCTTTTTTGATCGATAATCACTTTTACGCCTTCGTGTTCAAACACTGAGTCTTCTTCGTTTAGCTCATCAACAAACTCAAGAACATATGCCATACCAGAACAGCCAGTCGTTTTTACACCCAAGCGTAAACCAATGCCTTTGCCTCGGTTTTCTAAGAATGTTCTAACGCGACTTGCCGCGGTTTCTGTCATTGTAATGGCCATACTGCACCCTAGTTTGTCTATATTGCGAATGGAATAGGAGGAATTAACCTCCCATTATATACGTATTACTTATTCTTGGTGTTTTTTCTTGTAGTCAGCAACTGCCGCTTTGATTGCGTCTTCTGCTAGGATTGAGCAGTGAACTTTCACAGGAGGAAGTTCTAGCTCTTCAGCAATCTCAGCATTTTTAATCGCTGCTGCTTCATCAATGCTTTTGCCTTTAACCCACTCAGTAACCAGTGAGCTAGATGCGATCGCACTACCACAACCGTATGTTTTAAATTTCGCATCTTCGATAATACCTTCTGGTGTTACCTTGATTTGAAGCTTCATTACGTCACCACATGCAGGAGCACCAACCATGCCGCTACCTACTGCTGGATCTTCTTTGTCAAATGAACCAACGTTACGTGGGTTCTCGTAGTGATCGATTACTTTTTCGCTATATGCCATGATAATTTACCTCGAATCCTCTATTAATTCCTGGGAATAACCTGCGATTAATGGTGTGCCCATTCAACCGTATCTAGGTCGATTCCTTCCTTGTACATATCCCATAGAGGAGACATGTCACGCAGCTTAATTACTGCGGTACGAATTTGTTCAATTGCGTAGTCAATTTCGTCTTCTGTCGTGAAACGACCAAATGAGAAACGAACTGAGCTGTGTGCTAATTCATCGTTCAGGCCAAGTGCACGAAGAACGTATGAAGGCTCTAAGCTTGCCGAAGTACACGCACTACCTGAAGAAACCGCTAGATCTTTTAGCGACATAAGCAGTGACTCACCTTCAACAAAAGCAAAGCTTACGTTTAGGTTGTGTGGTACACGTTGCTCTAAGTCACCATTAACAGTGACAGCTTCTAGATCTTTTACGCCATCAAGTAGACGGTTGCGTAGTGCTAGAGCATGGTCGAAATCTTTCTGCATATCTTCTTTAGCAATGCGGAATGCTTCGCCCATACCAACGATTTGGTGAGTAGGCAGGGTACCTGAACGGAAACCACGCTCGTGACCACCACCGTGCATTTGTGCTTCCAGGCGGATACGAGGTTTACGACGGACATACAGTGCACCGATACCTTTAGGACCGTAAATCTTGTGTGCAGACATAGAGATAAGATCAACTTTCATCTCTTGTACGTCGATTGGTAGCTTACCTGCAGACTGAGCCGCATCTACGTGGAACACAATCTTGCGCTCACGACATAGTTCACCAATTGATGAGATATCCTGGATAACGCCGATTTCGTTGTTAACGTGCATGATTGAAACTAGAACTGTGTCATCACGCATCGCAGCTTCAAGCTTCTTAAGATCGATCAGACCATTTGATTCTGGCTCAAGGTAAGTCACCTCAAAACCTTCACGCTCAAGTTGACGACATGGATCCAGAACTGCTTTGTGTTCTGTTTTACAAGTAATTACGTGCTTGCCTTTCTTCGAGTAGAAGTGAGCTGCACCTTTAATTGCAAGGTTGTCTGACTCAGTCGCACCCGAAGTGAATACGATTTCACGTGGATCTGCGTTTAGTAGATCTGCAATTTGCTCACGAGCAGTATCTACTGCTTCTTCTGCCTGCCAGCCGTAGCGGTGTGAACGTGACGCTGGGTTGCCAAACGTACCGTCCATAGTCATGTACTGAACCATTTTTTCAGCTACACGAGGATCAACAGGACAGGTCGCTGAATAATCTAGATAAATAGGCAGTTTCATTCTCTACTCCAATGTAACAGGCAAACCGCTTAAGAGCGGACGTTAACACCGATGGGCGCGGTGCTTGTATTTTTATTAGCAAACCCATGATTAACGGCAAGATCGATATCTTGTCGATCTGAAATTTCTAAGACTTCGTTATCTTTCATCAACTCACCAAGAGTGATGTTATTCAAGAAGTCACTAATGCGTGAACTTAAATCGCGCCATAAGGTGTGGGTCAGACAGCGTGAGCCGCCTTGGCAATCCCCTTTACCATTACATTTAGTAGCATCGACTGATTCGTCCACTGCTGCGATTACTGTACCAATCGCAATCGAGTATGCGTCTTCACCTAAGCGGTAACCACCACCTGGTCCGCGAACACTCGCAACTAAACCAGCTTTACGTAACTTAGAAAAAAGCTGCTCTAGATAAGATAATGAAATACCCTGACGCTCTGAAATATCAGCCAGAGGTACTGGGTTTTGCTGTGAGTGCAGAGCCACATCTAACATGGCTGTCACTGCGTATCTTCCTTTAGATGTAAGTCTCATATAACACCATATCCACACCGTTTATGTGGTAAGAATTTTGTCATACCCGACTAAAATGGTCAAGTATTTAATTGACTGTTTTAGTCAGGTATTTAACCATTTTCAATATGGGGTTATAACTTACTTGGAGATACGCTTTTCGATCGCAGTCAACACACCACGAAGGATATTTAATTCTTGCGCTTCAGGTCTTGCTCGGTTGAACAAACGACGCAGTTTGTTCATCACCTTACCTGGCTGTTCTTCACTGATAAACTGGGTATCCTTTGCCACTTTTTCAAGGTGTGTAAAGAACAATTCCAACTCTTTATGTCTTGGGTATTCTGCTTCTTCCGGTTTGGCATACTGGCTTTGCTCATGCTGCAAGTAAGCCATACGGACTTCGTAACTTAGGGTCTGCACCGCCATCGCTAAGTTAAGTGAACTGTACTCTGGGTTAGCAGGAATACACACATGGTAGTGACAGGTTTGTAACTCATCGTTGGTCAGCCCTGTACGCTCACGACCAAATACCAGCGCAACCGGTGAGTTCTGTCCTTCAGCAACAAATTTCTCACCACACTCTCTTGGTTCCAACATTGGCCACTCTAATGTTCGTGAACGCGCACTCGAGCCAACAACTAAAGCACAGTCAGCAACAGCTTCACTTAGAGTGTTAACAATAGTGGCACTTTGCGCGATATCCGCAGCACCTGCCGCCAACGCAATCGCCTGCTCATCAACGCTACACTGAGGGTCAACCAGAACGAGATTCGACAAGCCCATGACTTTCATTGCGCGAGCCGCAGAACCAATGTTGCCAGAGTGAGAAGTACCTACCAGGACGACTTTTACGTTGTTGAGCATTAAAGATTTCCAAGAGTAATATTAAAGCTGCAAGATAGTATCATATACCTGACTAAAATGGTCAGACCCTTTTGGCGATAAAAACTAAAAGTGCAAAAATTAACCACTTCCATTTGGGCATTATTCTGGTATACTGCCGCCCGTTTTTCTGTTCTTTAACATCCGTTGGGAAATTAGTATGCATCCAATGCTTAATATCGCTATTCGTGCTGCACGAAAAGCTGGCAACCATATTGCTAAATCTTTAGAAAATGCTGAGAAGATCGAATCTACTCAGAAAGGCACGAATGACTTTGTTACTAACGTAGACAAAGAAGCGGAAACTATCATCATCGATACGATCAAGGCGTCTTACCCTGATCACTCTATCGTTGCTGAAGAAAATGGCGTCATCGAAGGTAAAGACCAAGACGTTCAATGGATCATCGACCCACTGGATGGCACAACAAACTTTGTAAAAGGTTTGCCACACTTCTCTGTATCTATCGCAGTTCGCATTAAAGGCAAAACTGAAGTTGCGTGTGTATACGACCCAATGCTAAACGAGCTATTCACTGCACAACGTGGTGCTGGTGCTCAGCTAAACAATGCTCGTATCCGCGTTAAGCAGCTAAAAGACCTTCAAGGCACTGTTCTGGCAACAGGTTTCCCATACAAGCAGAAGCAACACTCTGAATCTTACTTCAAGATCATGTCTTCTCTATTTGTAGATTGCGCAGACTTCCGTCGCACTGGTTCTGCTGCTCTAGACCTATGTTACCTTGCAGCTGGCCGCGTTGATGGTTTCTTTGAGCTTGGCCTAAAACCTTGGGACATCGCTGCTGGTGAACTGATTGCTCGTGAAGCTGGTGCTATCGTGACTGACTTTGCTGGCGGCACTGAGTACATGAAGTCAGGTAACCTTGTAGCGTCAAGCGCTCGCGGTGTTAAAGGTATGCTTAAGCACATCCGTGAAAACGGTAACGAAGCTATCCTTAAGTAATCATCTGCACAGCTGATATTTTAAAAGCCACTCAATTGAGTGGTTTTTTTATACCTGCAATAACCTGTAGGCAATGGATTGAACAGTCGTAAGAACTATCTTAATTATCAATAACAATTAAACAGATAACATTATTGCGTTCTGAACTCACCGATAATCACGAAAATTCATTGATTAAGTTAGTTCAGCGATTATGAAAAGAAGGAGCTTACTAAAAATATTTCCGCTTACCTTTCTTCCCTCTTCACTGCTACAAGGGTGCAATCCTCTGGAGCAACAAGGTAAACGAGCGGCCGATCGTTACGTCGAGATTGGCGAACCTCCCTTTAAGAAAACCAACGCTTTTTCTCTCCTGTCAGGTAGTCAAAGCCCGAACGATACTGTCAACCTCGTCGTGATGGGAGACTCTGGTGTCGCTAATGACGAACAAAAACAAGTTAGCGACATGATAGCCAACTACCACCAACAATATCCCGTAGATGCGATCATACATACCGGAGATATTATCTACCCCGATGGACTAAGCTCTCCCGACGATACGTTAGGTTATAGCCATTTTGAAGATTACTACCTACGTCCAGAGCTAATGAAAGCCGACTCTCAACCAGTGCCAATATACGCGGTTTTAGGCAACCATGACCATTATGGTGATGCTGATGCGATGATCGAATTTTCCAAGCAGCATAGCCAAGTACTTCAGCTTCCATCTCGTTACTACAAAGTAAACACTAAACATGCTGGCATAAGCGGGGTAGAAACTGAAATCTTCTTTCTAGATAGCTACCCGATGACAAAGAACCGCACTCGATATGAGCAAATTGCCTGGCTAGACCAACAACTCGATGCATCAACTGCAGAGAGAAAAATCATTGTCACTCATCACCCTTTACGGGTCTATGGCTACTACCACGACAACGCCTATCTGAAAGATACGATTGAAGTATTAGCCGAGCAATATGGTGACTGCGTCTGCCTGGCTGGACACGATCACCAATTACAAATCCAAACCGGCAGTAATGGAATCACCTACTTAGTATCGGGGGCTGGCGGTGCAGCACTGAGATCTTCAGGAGTTGGCAGCGACAGCATTTTCTCAGCCGCTCAACATGGCGCTATCGCGATTCAGATTTCATCAAGTCATATCCGTTATATCCCACTAATCGAATTCAACTCGGAGTATCCAGACTATGAATACTACCGCCAATAAAGTGCTATTGATGGTGATGCTATTGTCTCCGTTTAGCAGTGCCGCCGGACAAATGACAACAATAGACAGCTGGTTCGATAACTTCGACGTTCGAGGCTTACTATCAAAGCAGTCGTTAAGCAGCAACGAAATCCCTTTTCAGGTCAAAGCCAGAATCGACTCTAGTAGTTGGTACGGTCTATACGCCTCAACAATGCTAGCCCATGAGCTGACATTTGTTGATTCCAATAAATTCAATTTGCTACAACTACATGCGCAGGTTGGATTCAAATACCAAAACGACTTCAGTGATGCTGGTTTACGTGTAGGGATCTATTCCGGCCGAGAGTATATGTTCCTAAAATCCGCAACCCGACTTAGAACAGAGGACGTTGGGATTTCAGGGGCAATCTTCGGTGAGATAAAAGTCTCAGACAAGCTATGGCTTCATAGCAGCATTGAGCCAGAAAGTTGGTTAGATGGTCTGAACGTCGATCTCATTACCGGCGTGCAATACCAGTTACTCAACACCTTAAGGCTTGGAGGTGTTATCAATGTCGAACTACGCGATATGAAATTCTCAGACTATCAGTATGGCGCAGGGGTGAGTCTAAAATACCTCTTTTAAACAATCGATATCGCGTGATGTTCTGCTATCTGGTTAACAAATCTTTTCTAACTAGCGATAGTAAGCTTTTTAATATAATAAAGTAGTACAACAGCCCAGTAAGCCATAAAGCGACGTTTTCACTCGCTGTCATTGGAGTACTATGTAGGTCATAAGCTGTAAATAACGCAAACATTCCCGTATTCACAATTATTACTAACGCAAAAATGTGTGGTACATTTCTTTTATATGCACTGAGGTACAACCCTAATAGAATAAGTATATCACTGACTACCGAGTAGATATTGGTCAGTTCAAATTGCTCAGCCAACAAAGTTCCGTCAGTTAGTGTAAGAAGCACAACTCGACTAAAAACCATTAATGCTATAACGACATAGAAAATAAGTTTGTTACTCATACTTACCACCAATAAGCAGGAGAAAGCATATCAGGATTGCGAGGCAAGCGTTTAAGGTCATCGATTGTTCGTAAATAGGCTCGTTTGAATTGCATCCTTCTAATACCATATGGAGCTAACTTATGAAGTGTATCAATAGTATTTTGAATATCCTTATCGTTATATTTTGCACCTGCGTCGATAGCGTCCAAGAGTAAAGGGACTATAGCTCTATACACTCGTTCCGAATCATATTTCCCTGATACTTCACCATAAATAGCAGCCAAAGCACTGTACAAAAGTCTGAATTCTGCAACTGCCATAACATCGCCCCAAAATCTAAAAGTAACTAACAGAGTACAGAATTCATTCTCACTATGTAAAACGTCAATATGTTGCAATGTGAATATCATTCAAAAAAGCAAGAAACCCTAATCTTTCCTGCTAGAGCCTTCTTAAATATGGCAGAGTGGAGAAGTTCGAATTCCAACACACGCATTACAGAAAGAAAAAAGGCCCTAGTCTTTCAACTAGAGCCTTCTTAAATATGGCAGGGGTGGACTGGGCCAGCATTCCGGAGTTTCGAACTCCCGACACGCGCATTCTTTGGGTATCAGCGGAATCCGCTGCTTGCCGAGAAACAGACAAAAACACACACATGTAAAAGCAAAAAGGCTCTAGTCTTTCGACTAGAGCCTTCTTAAAAATGGCAGGGGTGGAGAGATTCGAACTCCCAACACGCGGATTTGGAATCCGCTGCTCTGCCAATTGGAGCTACACCCCTATTGTTCGTGTTTAATGAGACGACTCTCGAATAAGTGGCGGAGCGGACGGGACTCGAACCCGCGACCCCCGGCGTGACAGGCCGGTATTCTAACCAACTGAACTACCGCTCCGCACTGGTTAGACTCTAAGTCTAAGTTTTTGCCTTTAGATTTTTCTAAAATCTAAAAACGAAATGTAAGCCTGGCGATGTCCTACTCTCACATGGGGAAGCCCCACACTACCATCGGCGCTAATTCGTTTCACTTCTGAGTTCGGCATGGAATCAGGTGGGTCCAAATCGCTATGGTCGCCAAGCAAATTCTT